>Ga0157375_10000021_pt1 | contig 249616 bp, 201 predicted proteins | sample M35metaG_FD_115311 | JGI IMG/M metagenome (GOLD analysis project Ga0157375, IMG submission 115311) | Miscanthus rhizosphere microbial communities from Kellogg Biological Station, Michigan, USA - M3-5 metaG | ecosystem: Host-associated > Plants > Roots > Rhizosphere > Soil | place: USA...
CCGAGGTCAAGCCGCATGACGAGCGCTGGCAGGAGCAGGGCTACGTTGACAAGGCGGTGTGGAAGAAGGCAGGCGAGCACGGTTTTCTGTGCATGAGCATGCCGGAGGAATACGGCGGCTCCGAGGCCGACAGGCTCTTCAGCATGGTGCTGATGGAGGAGCAGGCACGGATCAACAATTCCTCCCTGGGCTGGGCGCTACATTCCGAGATCGTCGCGCCTTATCTGTTGAACTACGGCAGCGACGCGCTGAAGAAGAAATACCTGCCGAAGATGGCGTCAGGCGAGATGATCAGCGCCATCGCCATGAGCGAGCCAGGCGCGGGCTCCGACCTGCAGGCGATCAAAACGACCGCGCTGCGTAAAGGCAATGGTTATGTTTTGAATGGTTCAAAAACATTCATTACCAACGGCTGGAATTGCGATCTGGTCATTGTGGTGGCGAAGACCGACCCGGCGAAGGGCGCCAAGGGCACCAGCCTGCTCGTCGTTGACACCTCGATGCAGGGCTTCGCCAAGGGCAAGCGGCTGAAGAAAATGGGCCTGAAGGGCCAGGACACCACCGAACTCTTCTTCGAGAACGTCGAGGTGCCGACGGAGAACCTGCTCGGGCAGGAAAACAAAGGCTTCATTTATCTCATGCAGGAACTGCCCTGGGAGCGGATGCAGATCGCGATTGGGGCTGCGGCAAAATGCGAGACTGCGCTGCGCTGGACGATCGACTTCGTCAATGAACGCAAGGCCTTCGGCAAGCCCGTGGCCAGTTTCCAGAACACGCGCTTCAAGCTGGCCGAGGCCGCGACGGAAGTTCAGGTCATGCGCGTCTTCGTGGACCGCTGCATGGAGCTGCTGCTGGAGAAGAAACTCGACGCTGCCACCGCCGCGATGGCCAAGTACTGGGCTTCCGACATGGAAGGCAAGGTGCTCGATGAATGCCTGCAACTCCACGGCGGCTACGGCTACATGTGGGAGTTCCCGATCTCGCAGGCCTTTGTGGATGCGCGCGTGACGCGGATCTATGGCGGCACCAACGAAATCATGAAGGAAGTCATTTCCCGGTCACTCGGGCTTGGAGGCAAGGATGGCTAGCCCGGATATTTCACAGCCTGAACGCCGCGTGAGGGCACGCGGCCTACGGGCACGGCGGGTTCGCAATTGTAGGCCGCGTGCCCTCACGCGGCGGGCTTTCAATTGGAGTGTGAAATATGCAAGGTAACCACGTAACGGAAGCTTTTGTTTTCGACGCAATCCGCACGCCGCGCGGCCGGGGCAAGGCGAGCGGTTCGCTGTACGAAGTCAAACCGATCACGCTGCTGACCGGCGTGCTCAAGGAGTTGCAGAAACGCCACGATCTCGACACCTCGCAGGTGGACGACGTGGTGATGGGCTGCGTCACGCCGGTGGGCGAACAGGGCAGTTGCATCGCCAAAACCGCGGCGCTGGCCGCGGGCTGGGATTTTCGCGCCTCGGGCGTGCAGTTGAATCGCTTCTGCGCCTCGGGCCTCGAGGCTGTGAACATGGCGGCGCAGAAGGTGCGCTCGGGCTGGGAGGACCTGGTGGTCGCCGGCGGCGTCGAATCCATGTCGCGAGTGCCGATGGGAACCGACGGCGGCCCGTGGGCCTGTGATCCCGAGACAGCGTTCGATACTGCGTTCATCCCGCAGGGCATCAGCGCCGACCTGATTGCGACGTTGGAGGGTTTCTCGCGCGAACAGGTGGACGAATTCGCGCTGCGTTCGCAGCAGCGCGCCGGGGCGGCGCGCGATGCCGGCCGCTTCAAGCGCTCCCTGGTGCCGGTGCAAGACGCGAACGGCGTCGTGATCCTCGACCATGACGAGTTCATCCGGCCGCAGACCACGCTGGAGGGGCTCGCCGCGCTTAAAACGTCTTTCGACAAGATGGGCGAGCTGGGCTTCGACGCGGTCGCGATCCAGCGCTATCCGCAAGTGGAACGCATCAAGCACGTCCATACGCCGGGCAACTCCTCGGGCATTGTCGATGGCGCCGCGGCGGTGCTGATCGGCTCGGAAGAGAAGGGAAAGCAGCTCGGCCTCACACCGCGGGCCCGCATCGTCTCCGTGGCGCTCTCGGGCGCCGATCCGACCATCATGCTTACCGGCCCGATGCCGGCAACGAGGAAGGCGCTGGCCAGGGCGAAGATGCAGATCGAGCAAATAGACCTGTTCGAAATCAACGAAGCTTTCGCCGTGGTGCCGATGAAATTCATGAAGGAAATGCATGTGGCGGAGGAGATCGTCAACGTCAACGGCGGCTCGATCGCTCTGGGCCACCCGCTCGGAGCCACTGGCGCCATGCTCCTCGGCACCTTGATCGACGAGCTGGAACGCCGAAAGTTGCGCTTTGGCCTCGCGACCCTGTGCGTCGGCGGCGGCATGGGCATTGCCACCATTGTTGAATGTCTCTGATGTCCAATTGTCGTCGTCCCCCGCTTTCAGAATCAAACTTTGGCAACCCGGAAGCACCCTTGACACGAATTTCACTAATTTGCACGAATTGACGCAAATGAATGAACTTCTGTATAAACAAGAGGTTTTCCAACTCGTTGGGTTTTGCATGGAAATTCATCGCGAATTGGGTAAAGGCCATGACGAAGTTATTTACAAGGATGCGCTTGTCGTTGAATTGAGCCGCGGCCAAATTCCTTTTTCGCGGGAGAAGAACTATGAAATCACCTACAAGGGCGTTATCCTCCCACACTTTTACTACGCTGATTTCGTCGTGTGGGCTAAAATTTCTTTTCGAGGCCAAAGCGGCCGAGAGGCTCACCGATGCCCACGTCAAACAGGTGTTGAACTATCTGGCAGCCTCAAAACTTCGCCTTGGTCTTTTGGTCAACTTCGGCGGTGATTCTTTGGAATGGAAGCGGATCGTTCTGTGAGATTAGTGTAAATTCGTGCAATTCGTGTAAAGTATTTCCGGAGATACTGATAGAGTGCAACTCTGCGCTCCGCTAAACACCTACTGAGCGGGGATGACGACGCTATGCAGACATGAAAATGCCAATCCGATTCGATAAAGTTTCCGAGAACATCGTCACCATCACCTTCGATGCACCGGGCACCCCGGTGAACACCATGACCTCGGAGTGGCAGAGGGCGTTCACCGAAATCGTGGCGCGTCTGGCGAGTGAAATTCAGCGCGACAAAACTTCGATCAAAGGGGTGATCCTCGCCTCCGGCAAGAAATCGTTTTTTGCGGGTGCGGAACTGAAGGACGTGCTCAAGTTCGCGCCGGACCAGGGACCCGCGGTCTTCCACTGGATCGAAGACGTGAAGAAGCCGATGCGCGCACTCGAAAAGCTCGGTATCCCGGTGGTCGCGGCTCTGGAAGGCACCGCGCTCGGCGGCGGCTGGGAAATAGCGCTCTGCGCGCACTGCCGCCTCGTGCTGGACGATCCGTCCATCCAGCTCGGACTGCCGGAAGTGACCCTCGGCCTGCTGCCCGGCGCGGGCGGGGTCACCAAGACGGTGCGCCTGCTAGGCCTGCAGGCGGCGTTTCCCTATCTCGTCGAGGGCAAGACGATGCGTCCGCAGGAGGCGACCAAGCTCGGACTGGTACAGGGCCTCGCATCGAACCGTGACGACCTTTTCAGGATGGCACGCGAGTGGATCAATGCGAATCCCGCGCCGAAGCAACCCTGGGACGACGAGAACTACCGCATGCCGGGCGGCGGGCCTTCGAGTCCAAAGGTCTCGCAGATGCTTTCCATTGCGACGGCGATGGTGGTGGAGAAGACACGCGGCGTCTATCCGGCGCCCAAGGCGATCCTGGCGGCGATGGTCGAGGGCGCCTGCGTGGACTTCGATACCGCGCTGCGCATCGAGTCACGCTACCTGGCCAAGCTCGCCGTGGGATCAGTGGCGAAAAACCTGATTTCGCTCTTTTTCAACCGCAATGCGATCAAATCGGGCGCGTCTCGGCCGAAGGACGTGCCGAAATGGAAAGCGACGAAGGTCGGCATCCTCGGCGCCGGCATGATGGGCGGAGGCATCGCCTGGGCAAACATGAACCGCGGCGTGTCCTGCGTCCTGAAGGATACCTCGCTCGAAAAGGCGGAAGCGGGCAAGGCGTATTCGGCGAAGCTCCTTGAGCGCCAGGGGAAGGAAGCGAATCCGCTCATGCTGATCAAGGCCACTGCGGACATGCATGACCTCGAGGGCTGCGACCTGATCATCGAAGCGGTATTCGAGAAGCGCGACCTCAAGGCGCAAGTGACGAAGGAGGCCGAACCCATGCTGGCCGCCGGAGGCATTTTCGCCTCCAATACCTCCACGCTGCCGATCTCCGGACTTGCCAGAGCCTCGGCGCACCCGGAAAAGTTCATCGGCCTGCATTTCTTCTCGCCGGTGGATCGGATGGAACTGGTTGAGATCATCAAGGGCGAAAGGACCTCGGCCGAAACGCTGGCGAAGGCCTACGACTACGTGTTGCAAATCGGCAAGACGCCGATCGTCGTCAACGACTCGCGCGGCTTTTTCACCAGCCGCACTTTCACCACCTTCGTGCATGAAGGCTGCGCCATGCTCGCCGAAGGGATTCCGGCCGCGGCGATCGAGAACGCCGCGCGCCAGGCCGGCATGCCGGTCGGCCCGCTGGAAGTGGTCGACCAAACCTCGCTGTCGCTCTCGATGCACGTGATGGAGCAAACCATCGCGGACCTTAAGGCCGAGGGCAAGCCCCTGCCGCCCGAGCAGCCCGGACAGCAGGTGATCGTGAAAATGGTGAAGGAACTGAATCGCCCCGGCCGTGCGGCCGGCGGGGGCTTCTACGAATATCCGCGCGAAGGCAAGAAGTTCCTCTGGCCTGAGCTCGCGAAAATTTTCGGCCGCCAGGGCATCGCGTGGGACATCGAGGAGATGAAAGACCGGATCCTCTACCGTCAGGCGATCGAGACGTCACGCTGCCTGGAGGAGGGAGTGCTCACCACGGTGCACGACGCCAACATCGGCTCCATCTTCGGCATTGGGTTCCCCGCCTGGACAGGCGGTGCGCTGCAGTTTGTCAACTCGGTCGGTGTCGCAAAATTTGTTACGCGCGCGGATCAACTGGCCGGGAAATACGGCGAACGCTTCGCGCCGCCCAGGCTCCTACGTGACAAGGCGGCGCAAGGCGAAGCGCTACGCTGACCTGGCAGGTTTTATCTCCCGTATATGCGTGCGCTTATGCTCAATTGTTGGCCAAGTTGCTTTGGTTGCGAGGGACCACACCGAGCGGAGCGTATATTACGGATCCGCCGTTCGCCTCAAAGGAGCTTTACGCTCTGACGGCTGCTCATCAAGTGATTGGCACAAGCGGACCCGACACTATCAATGCCGTCGGAATCGGCATGAATTATCTGAGTGATTTGGGCACAACTCATTCTGAAATTCGACCAAGCTAAGCCGGGAATTGATCCTAGGTTCTAAACGACATTATCAGGACACCGATTGATATTATGAAAATGACAACTGTTGCTCCGATTTTATTATCGATGTTGATTTGTGGATTTGCCGGAGCGACGGAAGTTCTTTTTTCGGGCGAAAAGAAACAGAACAATCTCGTTTCGGAATTGCTTGAAGCCGCTTCCATTTCGAAGACCGCTAACCCCCTCACTTTTACGCGTTCGAGCGATGGCTGGATTTTCATTTCTGCAAACTATAAAGGCCAGGGAACAGTCCGTATCATTCTGGATAGGGCAAATGAGCCGGTGATTGTCCATGAGGCTGATGGAGGCATGGTCGATGAAGGGATGCGCCATGTGACCAAAGGCAAGCACACGCTTCAGGTGGAATGTAAGGGAAACATTCGCGTCGAGAAACTGGTGGTGATGACAATCCCCGAACTCATGCACTGTGGTTTGGGCTTCAATTCCTCGATCAAATCCTATCCGACTTACGATATGGAGTTTCTCAAAAAGGACGTTCTGCCGAACGTCAACATCCTTCTGGTGCCCTATAATATACAGCTTCCTCAGGCGGTGATTGATAATTGGCATCGGCAGGGAAAATGGTTCGTCGCAGAGGTCGGAAAAAACGCCCAGGGTAAAACCGCTGATGAGAATTTCGAGTTCTACGCCAACTTCTTCAATACGGCCCGTTTTTTGGACGGGCTGATCATCAACGAATTCGGCATGAACAGGAAATCGGGAACCTCGAGCCCCGAACGCCAAAACCGCGCTGCCCAGCGGCACCAGCCTTACGAAGATGCATTCAAAAAATTGCGTGGCGACGAACGCAACAAGGAAAAGCAGATGTACATCTATTTTGGCGGCAGCGGAAATGTCGTGAACTATGACGACACGGGCACCAACTTTGTGCGAACCCTGGTGGACCTCAAGTATCCCATCGCGCTGGAGCGCTACCTCTTCGAGCGATCGAGTGAGCAGAAGTCCAAAGAAGCGCTCCAGGCCTTCATCGACGGCATCGCCGACTGGGAAGCAAAGGAGCCGGGGGTCAAAAAGCAGATGGTCATCGCTTTCGGGCTTTTCTCCATGCCGCCGGGCGGTATCAACAAATTGCCGGGAGTCGATTACCACGTCTGGATGGACCAGCAAATGAATGTGGTGGCCAATCATCCGGTGCTGTCGGATCTGCGCGGCTTGAACTGGTGGACCTCAACACTCGCCGACGAGGAGACGGTGCGCTGGGTTGGAAAACTTTACCGGCATTATGCCATTGAAGGCCGCACCAACCTTTTGACCGAGCCCGACCCGCTTTTCCTCCCGCACATTCAAAATGCTGATTTCGAGAAAGGGACCGAGGGGTGGACATTAAAATCTGCGGAAAACGGAACCATCGAAGCCAAAAGTTTTCCGCGATACGGGAGAATCGAGGGGCGCTATATGGGACTGGGCCGGCCCGCTGATCCGGAGCATATCGGCGACACGTTTCTATGGATGAAACGAAGTGACAAGGGACCCAACACATTCTCCCAGACCATCAAGAACCTTCAGCCCGGAAGGCTTTATTCCATGAAAATGTTTTCCTGTGATTACAATGATTTGATGAATCAAAAAACAAAGAAAGTGGAAGAAGCCAACAAGTTTATGGGAACGGTCGAAATTGAAGGTGTCGATGTGGATGGGAAAAGGTCATTCACCGAAATGTATCCCTCCGGCCCGGAGCCCAAGATACCTGTCTGGATAACGTATCATTGGAAAGTATTCAGGGCGCGAGGCACAACTGCGCGACTGACGGTTTCCGATTGGTCGAAAGAGAATGAACCGGGCGTCTCGGTTGGCTTGGAACAGACGTTCAATTTTTTAGAAATTCAACCCTATCGTGAGTGAGAAACAACTGAAATCGAAGTAGTCACCGCGCCCGACAATCAGGCGGCCCCGCGCTTTAAGTGTGTGGCCTGCTTGCCAAACTGCCGGTTAACAATTTGATATTTGCAAGCGTACGAATTATCGGGAAGACAGATCGAGCATGCTCCGAAACAACCAAGGAAACAAACGGGAACCGTTCTGGTCGACGATATTTGCTCAGTTCGAAAGTTCGAAACGGATCGGTACTTCCACTTCGGAAGAAACTGCTCTCTTGCCGGCGAGAGCAGGCTGGAAAACCCATTGTCTTACCGCCTCGACGGCGGCGCTATCGAGCGAGGGGAAGCCGGAACTCCCGATGACCCTGCAATTGACTGGATAACCATGGGCGTCGATGGAAACGCTAATGGTGACGAGTCCTTGTTCTCTACGTTTTCGAGCTGCTTTAGGATACGCGGGTTTTGGAGCGCGCAGATAACCTGCGCTGACAAAATCATTCGTACTGAGTGGGGCGGATTTCTGTTCAAATGGAATAGCCAGCGCATTAGCAGCCGGCGCAGGTTCGGCGATAGATGATTGGAGCGTTGGGATGTTGAAATCGGCAGCGTTAACAGGTTCGAGGACCGGGATCTTTTCAGTCAGCTCAACTTTAGGATAATATCGTTCTGAAGCCGCCTCGTGCCTAACAGTAGCAGCCGGGATGGTGGATTCGCTCTGCGACTGCGGATTGGTAAACACCTTTTCCGATGGCACGAATAATTCATCAGCCGCGAATGTGATCTCAATTAGATTTTCCCCTGCCATGATTGATCTGGGCCTGAGTTCCCCCTGGGTTGAACCGGAAAGACAGATCATTGAGAAAACTGCGCCGTGAGCAAGCGTCGATGCGAGCAAGCAAAGTTGGAGCGATGAAAGATTCATTATCTGGTTTGGGCTGAGGCCGGCGCTCGCGGGAAATGATGGCTGCCTCCCGGCCCAAAATCAATTCCGAAGACTATAAACGCTTCCACACGCGGTGAATCACCGGTGGTCCCCAAAAGCGGCACTAAATCCAGATGGGTGCGCCGTGTTGGCCGCCATTGAATACTCGGACCCAGCAGGAATTCAATCGCTGGCTTTCCCTCAAGATTTGGACCTGAGGCACGTTCGAGGTTCGTTTCCAAACCGACGCTCAACTTTTCATCCACGCAGGTGTAACTGACGGCCAAACTGGCTCCCGCTTCTGACTCTCGTCCACCGCCTACCTGCTGCTCATAAAACACGTTTAGTCCCCAATGCCAGCGGGGCGCAAGCTCATCGCCAAGAAGCAGCTTCACTTCATAAGCATCCGGTTCGTGGTCATTGAACTTCCACTCGCCATAGAGCGTGGGATTGAGAGGGATTTTGCCCCAATCAGCCAATGCCCAACGCGCTTCCACCTGGTTACCTTGATGGCGCAAGGTTCCGCTTTGGGTCCGTTCGATGTTTTCATAAAGGTCGAGTTGGAAGCGATAAGGCAACCCGATTTCAACTTCCGACTGGAACAAATGCTCGGTTTTGCCGTGGCGCAGAAACTTGCCTTTCCACCACTGCTCAAATTCCATCTGCCAGGGCGAAATAACATAGACACGGGTTGTGGAAAACCGGCGGCGCGTGGTCCATTCCGGCTGCTCGTTTCCACCGACTGTTTGTTCCTCTTGAAGCCAGCCAGGTCTCGACTCGACGGGCTTATTGTCAGTCACGACGACTTCGGGAAGTTTTGTCGGCGGGCCGTCCCCGGCTTGAGTACCATTCGTGGTTTGCGCTGGCGAGGGGAAGGTGGACAAACTTGTCACCAACAAAAAGGCGATAATGATTTCGAGTGGTTTTTGATTCATTCTCATTATTGCCATTTCATTTCCCAGGCTTTCGAGCGATCCTCTTATCCGCTTCCATTCGTAGAGGGTATTGAGGAGACACTTACACGACACTTGCAGGTTTGTCTAAGCTTGGTTTCCTGATTTCGCTTATCTCACTTGAGTCTTCCGACTTCTGAACATTGCATCGTTAGCTGATTAGATTTGACAACATCTGAGTGTATTGTCTGATGTGTTTGATTGGTTGAGGCCAAACCTGGAGAGAAAGATGAGTCAATACCTATTCACAGGTCGTCTGGTTACGAGGAGTTCAATGCAGAGAGGGAGAGCATTTTGCCTCGGCGCAATCATGCTCTCACCGTGTATTTGCCCAATCGCTGTATCTGCCGATCTGCAAAAATTCACTCCTCTCGATCTTTCTACATGTGTCACCAGAACGTGGTCAGAGTTTCGGCCTTGGAACAATTGGAACGGACCCGCAGGAGGACTCGATCAGTTGGACGGCGTGCCTTTCCGGATCGACGGGGTGATTCAGTTTAGGTCAGTCACTCCATGGTCGCTTGATGACGCCCTGCCGACGCGTCAGGTGATTCGGGTCGGGCACCGTGTTACACGCATTCACCTGTTGCACTGCTCAGAGTTCAGCACGAGGAACGGAGAGCCGGCAGCCAAACTTGTGTTGCACGGAGCCGATGGTAAAGACCAGGACTTCATTATTCGTTTTGGTGTCCACTTTCAAGATTGGAGGCATTTTCCACAAGGCACTGGCAGCACCGATCCTAGTACTCGCTACGCCTGGCTGGCCCCTCTACGTGTTGAACGGAATAGTCAGTTTGTCACAGCACTTTGGCACACTGCGCTGGAAAACCCACGTCCGGAAGTTGATGTCGCCTCGATTGAGCTTCGCTCTCTTTTCAGCGAGGTGCGCTACGATGTGTTGGCGGTCACAACGGAAATCGGTCCGTCGCCTGGCATCAATCCACTTCAGAATCCACAAAGAGGGTCGCCAATAGTCGAACCGGCAGTCGCGCGGCTTAAGTTTCTGGACTCCGATGATAGCAGTCCGGTGACCCATGTGAGGGTAGAAGCATCTGTTCTGAAAAAGGGACAAATGGCCCCATGGGAAACAGTGGAAACTGATGAGCAAGGCAGCGCTGCTTTGTACTTTCCATCTAAGGACTCTCCAACAGAAATCGAGGTGGTTGCAACCGGGCCACGGCACATGACAATAAGACTTTCATTTAGGATGGATCCTGATCGCGTACGTGTAATCAAAATGCACCGAGGACAAACTATCGGAGGCAAGGTAGTGGACGAGGCTGGTAGTGTTGTGCCGGGAGCGACTGTCACTATCACCGGGTCCCAGCCTGATGATTTGGGGCAAACCTTCCTATCCAAATGGCCTGACGCCCTCACCGACCATTATGGGGTTTGGTCACTCGGCTGTGCGCCGCCAAAATTTTCCAGGCTTATCATTACGGTTCGCCATTCCAAATTGCTGCCTGCTGGGATTTACGAGCAGGACGATAGTGGAGGCTCATCTTTTTCTTTTCGGGGAGAAGCTTTGTCAGAACGAAAGGCCGTATTGCAGGTGTACGGGGGCATTGAGCTTAAGGGATCGATTACGGCCCCAACACCCTCCGCCTCCAAGGCGGTTGTGACCTTGTTCAAGGGCGATACGCCCGATGCCCCGCGCCTTACCGCTCAGCCAGACAAGGAAGGCCAATTTCGTTTCGGTGGACTTTCACCTGGTCCAGGTTACCTGATGATCAAAGGTGAGGGTTGCGCGCCGGTGCTTCAAAAACTGGAGATCACTACGAATTTGATGGTAATCAATCTTGAGCGGGGGAAAGCATTGGAAGCGATCGTCCGAGACGAGTCGGGGCGGCCGCTGGGACAAACACTATTCCAGGCGACTTCCTGGAGAGGCGATGGCTGGCTGGAACATTTCGGATACAGCGATAGCGCAGGAAAGTTTCGGTGGGATTCAGCACCTTCTGATCCCGTGACCTTCAGCGTCTTTCACTCCGGCTTCCGCGAACTGCGCGATGTGGCGCTAACTCCTGGCGCTGCTCCAAGAGTTTTGATCCTGGAGCGGAAAAATTAAGGCGTGATATGAGGCTATGATTACTTTCCGATTTGAATCTATCGTTTTTTCGAGTTCACTTCGAGCCGGTCTACTCTGGTTTCTGATGGCACACCCCTCGCAAGCGGCCGAAAAGGAAAAGTCAACCAATCAAATCACCAACGCTGCAGCATCCAGCTCCTTAATGGCCGCCCTTCCTCCAGCAAAATGGCAGCAAGTGGAGAATTCTGTTGATCGTGGGCTGACCTGGATCGCATCTCAGCAGGCTGAGAATGGATCATTCCCCACCTTAGCCGCAGGGCAGCCGGCTGTGACAAGTTTCTGCGTCATGGCATTTCTGTCCAGAGGTCATCAGCCGGGAACCGGGGTCTATGGTGAGCGCCTGAACCGGGCGATTGATTTCGTGCTTTCCTGCCAGATGTCGAACGGCCTGATTTCCCTTGAGCCGCCCGGCCCCTTTCATGAGGACAAGCGTCCATCGCATACCGCCGTTTACAACCATGCCATCTCCGGCCTGATGCTGGGCGAGGTTTATGGGCAGATTAGCGGCAAGCGCGCTAAGCGCGCTAAAGAAACTATTGAACGCGCGCTCCAGTTCTCGCGCGAATTACAGACACGACCCAAGCAGGAGATCTTCGATAAAGGCGGATGGCGGTACGTGCGGTTATATCAGGCGGGAGTTGACTCCGATCTTTCGGTAACGGGTTGGCAGCTCATGTTTCTGCGCTCGGCGAAAAACGCGGAATTCGACGTTCCTCAGAATTATGCGGACGAAGCCATATTATTTGTAAGACGGTTGTGGGAACCCAGTAGCGGAGCGTTCAGCTATAACAGCCAGAAACGTCCAGGAAAAATGCCCGCCGAAACGAGGGGAATGGTGGGCGCTGGAATCTTATCGCTGGCCATGGCGGGTAGACATCAGACACCCATGGCGCTCGCAGCCGGAGATTGGTTGTTGAACCATCGTTACCGTCAATTTGGCGAAATCATTTCAAACCGCGACCGATTTTTCTATGGCGCCTACTACTGCAGTCAGGCCATGGCGCAATTGGGCGGACACTATTGGGAAGAGTTTTTTCCTTCGCTGGTTGACGCTATGTTGAGCGGACAGAAGGCCAATGGCTCATGGCCTCCGGAAGTGGATCGGCACGGAGCGGGGGGAACTGGAGAAGACAGCGAAGCCATTTTTGGGAATGTCTACAGCTCCGCGTTGGCAGTTCTGTCGCTGACGCCTCCCTATCAACTGCTGCCGGTTTACCAACGATAAGCTTCGACCGCCGGTGAGCGAAGCCGGCCTCGCCAGAACCTCACGCTCGCTTTTTGTATATCGCGCCGACGGCTCAGGACAGGCCGGGGCGATGATGTTCGATTGCTAACTACTGCTACGGGACCACAGACATCGGATGACGGTATGAAGCAGGCCTTCAGCCTGCAATTGTAAATTCGCTACGATGAACCCAGGGCGTTGCCCTGGGCTGGTATGAATGACACCTGCGGTGTCAAACTAACGCAAGCCAACGGCGCGTTGACAGGAGGCTTGTCACTGAGTAGTAGATATTCGTACATAGCCCAAAGAATGGTGACGAACCAGTAAGTGATTCTAATTGACTGTCTCGTGAACCCGAAAGCATCGATGATTAAACGAAGCCGATTCCCTGGCTTTTACCGAGGGCAGTTTGCGCCGCCTGGTTTTACACTGATTGAATTGCTCGTGGTGATTGCGATCATCGCCATTCTGGCGGCGATGTTGTTACCCGCGCTTTCGAAAGCGAAGCAAAAAGGACAGGCCGCGTCGTGCATCAACAACCTGCACCAAATGGGGCTGGCCACGCACCTGTATGCGGACGATTTTGGCGGGAGGTATTGCCTGACCTTCCAGGTGACGGGCGACAATTCTTCGACGCTTGCCGGGGGCCGCAGGGCCTGGTTTGACTTTCTTTTGCCCTATCAATCATCAACGAACCTCCTGCTGTGTCCGGTCCGTACGCCGAAGTTCAAGGAGTTTATCCAGATCTTCCCCACTGGCCCGGGTGATATGGGCGTTGCGAACTACGGCATGAACTTCCGAATCGGAGGTTGCGACTTTGCTCCCTGGCCTTACGCCCAATGGCCCGGCGTGCGTGCGGGAGCCATTCACAACCCTGTCACCGTGGTCTACATCACGGACGGGGGCACCAAGCCGGTGAATACACCGAATCCGCTCAAGTGCGTGACCGAGACCACGCCGGAAAAGCCCGGCTGCTGGATTGTCCACGACCCAGGCAATGACGCGCCAAACACAGGGGGCGTCACGAACGACGATCCTAACTGGGGCGGCCCGATGCCACGCCACAACGGGCGGAGCGCGATTTTGTTCATGGACGGGCACGTGGCGAGCATGAAACCGTCGCAGTGGTATTGGAGCCTCACGCCCTGGCTGAATCCGAACGTGGGAGGTTTGTAAGTCTAGCGGCAAGCCTCCAGTGCGCCAACCAGCGTGGGCCTGGGATGGACTCTCGCGCAGAAACAAGCGGCGGCATGCGATTCGAGTCCTGGTCATTTCGGTATTGCAGCGATTTCAGCCGGGGGTATGCTCGACCGAACCTCAGCCATGCGGACAGAATCTTTGCGCGCGTGAACGCGCAAGGTTTGCCGCCGCCTGCGCTGAGTTAAACTGATTATCGCGGTGGCTAATGACTCATTCAACAAACAAGAATCAATCGAAGATTATGAAGACAAAATCCGTTATTATGATGGGGGCCCTGTTGCTGAATATCTTTGGTGTCCAACGGGCGCCCGCAGCAGATGACCTCGCGCCAAAGAGCGATGGTTTCATTCGGGACTGGCTTCTCCTGGCGCCCATCCAATTGGAATCGGATGCGGACGGTGGGACGGCTATCAACAAAGACCAAATTCCGAACGAAGGCATGCTCAAACCCAAAGCGGGCGACAAAGTTACAGTGGCGGGCAAGGAATTGACCTGGAAAAAAGTGAAAGCCGCTGATTATGTGCTAGACCTGAACCAAATTCTAAACCAGCAGGGGGAAAAAACAGTCGGGTACGCGGTAACGTACGTCCGTTCGGAAGAAGAACGAACCAATCTGCAGTTAAAAATGGGCAGCAACGACCAGGGAAAAGTTTATCTCAATGGGAAAGTTCTGTTAAAAACGTCCGATCCAAGGACCCTCGAGCAAGATTCTGACGTGGCAAATAACGTGACGCTCAAAAAAGGAGTGAACGTTGTGGTGTTCAAGATCTTCAATGAGGGCGGGAGTGATTGGCAGGGCTGCTTGCGCTTCACTGATGCCAATGGCAAACCGGTGTCGAATGTGGCCATACAGTTGGAACCTTAAGAGCGTTGTTTTTGGCTCTCGGTCCGGGGGCAGCGGCTCGTCCTTAACTTCAAGAGGACGAGCCTTGTTCGATTCGAAGCTGAGGTTAGCTACAACGGAGCGAAACCATTTTTATTAGCCAACTTTTTCCATTTGTCGTCGAGCCGTTGGATTCTCTTCGAGGTAGCTGGGTGGCTGCTGAAAGCGGTTAATTTGGGTCCGCCGCTGCCGGTCATACTTTGGTGTTCAGCCTGAAGCTTGCGGAGCATGTTGGCGAGACCGCGGGGATCAATATGGGCAGCGACCAGGGATTTCCACCCCACCTCGTCGGCTTCCAGTTCGTACTCCTGGGAGAAGCTTTGGCGGACGAGCAGTTCCGAACTCTCGCCCAATATTGGCAAAACCCCGGCGGAGTTGCCCAGGAATACCTTAAATATGAGGTAAGGCCCCGCGCTGGCGATAATCTTTCTGAAGCCATGCTTCTGTGTTACATGAGCAATTTCGTGCGCGACTACACCAGCGATATCCTCAGGCCGGTCCGAAAGCTCCAGCAAACGGGTTGTGACGAGAACATGTCCGCCTGGCAGGGCAAAGGCGTTAGGGATTGGTTCCTGGAGGATATAAAATTTATATTGGGCCGCGCTCGGCGGAAGGGATTTGATGAATGGCGCGACCGCCTGGTCCAATTTTGCAAGCATGCCAGGGTCTCGAACGAAGGTCTCTTTTTCCTTCAATTCGGCCATCAGATCATCGCCCACCTGCTGCTCCCATTCGAAGGGCACTTTGGCAAGGAGAGTTCGTATGACGATTCCAGTCAGGTTCGAGACAATCAGCGCCAGCAGGACAAAGCCGCCTATGACCGAAAAGGTCAGCGTCAACCGACGCTTCAGGTCCACAGTGGTTTCTAAAGCGCGAATCTGGTTTCGAGTATAGGGTTGCTGCCTCAACCACGATTGTTCCAACACGCGAATGTCGGAGACGCAAATAAGCCAATCGGGCTGGTCCTGCCTGGAAAAGCAAATGCGGTCTTCGCTTTCGGCATCCTTTTGAATTTCGAGCCGGGCAAGCGGAATCTCGATATTGATTTGCTCGGAAGAAAAACGGAGACGCAATCGATCGAATGTCAACTTTCCGGGAATGGCGTCTTCGCCCGGCCTTGGACTGAAGGCTTGCGCATCGAACGTTGAATCGTCCTTGCTCACTTTTTTCTTTTTACCACGGCAAAGAGGGATTGGCACGAGAAATGAGCCCATGCGACAGTGCAAGGGCGGCCCTTGCGATCACCCATTGGTGAAAGATGCTTTGAACCCCCTCACCCGCCCTCTCCCTCAGAGAGAGGGAGACCATCTCCAGCGCTCGGTTGATTGAGAGCGGCCAATTCGTCGTGAAGAGGTTGACGCGGATGATGGGGCCTCAGCCGTCCCTTCGGGACTTGGGTGCGTTGGCCTGCTACCCAACGTTTAAACGTTGGGCTATTTTTAAATATCCCTCCGGGATGAGGGACAATTCCTGGTGGGCATTGGACTAAAGTCCGAGCTTCCCTGGTGCTTCAACGCTCGGGAATAGCGGCGCCATCTTTGCGAGGATCGGATGCTCCGAAGTTAACGCCGGTGGCAAAATCGCGCAACACAGCCTGCCCCCCTCCAACATCGCTCGAGAATTCGCCGACCACTTTGATTTGGTGGCCTTTTCCGGTCAAACCATCCAGGACAGTGGCAGGAACCCGAGATTCGAGTTTCACGTCGCAGTTTTCGAAAGTTGTTTTTGTGAATCTCGGAGCTTCCAACGCCGCCTGGATGTTCATTTTGTGATCCACGAGATCCGAAACAAACTGCGCGTGCGCCTGAGATTGATTCCAACCTCCCATAATGCCAAAAGCAATCCGGACCTTTTCTTTCGCCATGAACGCAGGAATAATCGTGTGCAAAGGGCGCTTGTGCCCGGCCAAGATGTTCGGGCTGCCTGGCTCGAGGCTGAACAGCCCACCCCGATTTTGCAGCGCAAAACCTGTTCCCGGCGCAACGATGCCCGAACCGAACGACTCGTAAATGCTTTGGATGTAGGAGACCATGTTTCCCTCCTTATCGACGACACAGAGATAAGTGGTATCGGAACCGATCGAAAGCGGCTGGCCGGCCTGTACGCTGCAGTTAGCCTTGTTCAAGTCAATTAAATTTGAGCGCTCACTCGCGTAGGTCTTTGACAGAATCCCGGCGACGGGAGTTTTGTTAAACTTTGGATCGCACACATAATGGAGCATGTCAGCATACGCCAGCTTTTTGGCTTCTATCATCACATGAAACGCCTGGATTGAACCGGCCCCAAACTCAGCAAGTGGAAACTTTTCCATCAAGTTTAGCATGGTAAGCGCGGCGATCCCCTGCCCGTTTGGCGGCAATTCATAGACAGTCCAGCCACGATAGGTGGTGGAAATTGGCTCCACCCATTCGCTTGAAAATTTGGCAAGATCTTCCGCGGTCATAGCGCCGCCCAATTCTGCGGAGCAGGCGAGAATGTGTTTCGCTATGTCGCCTCCATAAAAGGCTTTTCGCCCATGCCGCGCAATTTGCTTGTAGGCCCAGGCCAGTTCCGGGTTGCGAAATATTTCTCCCACTCGAGGGGCCCGGCCGCCGGGCAAAAAGAGGCGCTCGGCATTTTTATTCTGGCGCAATTTCTTTTCGCCGGCGGCCCAATAGCTGGCAAAAATTTCGCTCACCGGAAACCCCTCCTCCGCGTAATGAATCGATGGGGCGAGCAATTCCGAAAGCTTCTTTCGCCCGAACCGCTCGGTCAATTTAGTCCAGCCGTCCACTGCGCCAGGCACAGTAACAGAGTGGATGTTAGTCTGCGGCATTTGGGTGATTCCTTTGCTTTGCAAAAATTGCGGGGTCAGGCCGGCCGGCGCCCAGCCGCTCGCATTTAACCCATGGAGCTTGCCGGTTTTCGCTTCATAAACGATGGCAAACAGATCACCGCCAATTCCATTCATCATGGGACCAAAAAGCCCCATCGCTGCATTGGCTGCTACTGCCGCATCGATGGCGTTTCCACCGCTGGCGAGAACGTTTGCGCCAATCTGAGAGGCGAGAGGATGTTCTGATGCTACGATGCCATAACGGGTAATCACCATCGAGCGGGCTTGAGGATGGCTTTCAGCGCTGGCGCGGACAACGAACAATAAAGCCAGGATCAATCCCGACAAAAACTTCAGCTTCATACAGGGCATTCAAAAACAATCTGCCGGAACGAGCAATAGATTTGAACAGATAGCGGAAACCAGAATTATGAACACAAAGGGCGCAAAGGAGCGAAAAAGTAAACCTAACTCTTTCTATTTTTGTGCCTTTAAGACGACAAAGATAGGGGACGAAGGACGAGCGTTTCTGGAGTGAGGTTTCCTGGTTCGTTATCGCAAGGATTCAAGAAGTTGGTAAGCCTTCTCGCGAATGGGCTCGGGGAATTTGTGATCGCACTCCGGGTGGTCTACGCGGAGATGATCTTCCACCCCATAAAGCTTGTACACTGGCACAGCGGCTTGCACGATTGCATCCACACTCGACCATCTAAAGTTCGCGTCACCCAAAGGCGCGCTGATGTAGACATTACGCGGCGCCAACGCGCCAATCAATTCGTAGAAATCAAATGGGATTTCTGCAAGCCGATTTGTGTATGCACTCAACTTTGGCATGTAGCGGTCGCTGGTCCAACCTTTGATATTTCCCCGCATGTACTCCTGGAAGGAATCGAAACCGCAACTCGAGACGACAATTTTCAATCGCGAGTCGAACACCGCGGTGAAGATAGAGTTGTGGCCGCCCAACGAATGGCCAATCGCGCCGAAGTTTCCTCTTTTGACATACGGAAGCGATTCTAACAGGTCCAAGGCTCTGATATTGTCCCAAATTGCTTTCATCGTGCCGCTTTGATAACCGAGCGCCGCCAGGTTCGGCTGGTAGTTGGCCATCAGTGGGTAAGCGGGCGCAAGAACGACGAACCCACGCTCGGCCAACTCACGGGCATACGGCGGATAATAATCCCGAATTTGTTCGACCAATACCCGATGGCCCTGCTGCATTTCCGTTGGGTGCAACGCCAAAACGCCAGGCAGTCGCTTATGATGAGTCATCGCTGCTTTTGGAATCAGCAAATAGGCCGGCACACGCGAACCGGGTTCCGACGCATAAGTAACAAACCTCTGAACATAGGAACCGTGGTCCACTTCCTCAACAACGGTGACATCCAATGGGCAACGTTTTTCCCGTCCGGGCAGCGGCCCCATGATGACTTGCATTCCCTCGATAATGCTTGCCCGGCGCTTTAACCAATCGGCTTTCGATTTTACCCTGACGACTTCGCCCTTCTGATTGTAGTAAACGAGAAGATTATCCGGTGGAAGGCGTTGGTAGGATGAATCCATTTCGGCAGCGCAACAAATGGAAAAGAAAAGAATTGCGCAGAAGCGCGCCACACCATGTAACGCCATTGATGGGACCGTAGTCGTTTTCATATTTTGCACTTGGAGACGATGCGCCGCGCTTCGGGCGGTTCGAGCGTTCAACTATCATAGCCGTGTAGATTCGTCCCTATCTTTTCTGGCGACATAGATCGAGGACGAGGGACGAGAAGGAGGACGAAGGACGGGTGTTAGCTTTTCGTCGCCGCGACATCAACCCCAGCGTAAGCAAATCGATGGGAAAGTCGAATTCCTCTTTGACAGAGCGTCCGCCTGTTGGCAAGGTTGCGCCTCATTTTATGGGTGAATTAGTTGGAAATCTCTTAGTTGCACAATCCGGCGGTCCGACCGCTGTCATTAATGCCAGTTTGGCGGGTGTCATTCAGGAAGCCGGGCGGCATGAATGCATTGAGGAGATTTATGGCGGCGCAAATGGCATCATTGGCGTCCTTAACGAGAAGCTGATCGATATCAACGAGCAGAAAGCCAAAGCCATTGAGGGGCTCAAATATACACCCGCCGCCGCGCTCGGCACGTGCCGATACAAATTGGATTTCAAAAAGCGACCAGAACAAGCGGCCAAAGACATGGATCGGCTTTTCGAAATTTTTCAAGCGCACAATATCCGGTATTTTTTCTATATCGGCGGAAACGACTCACAGGATACCGCCCATAAAATCCACGAACAAGCCATTGCTCGAGGCTACGAGATGCGGGTCAACGGAGTGCCCAAGACGATCGATAACGATCTCCCTCACACCGACCATTCCCCTGGTTATGGCTCAGTGATCAAGTACAATGGAGCGACTGTGATGGAAATCGCCCTCGATCTCGCAGCAATGGCGACGGAGGGGGGCAGTTGCAGCGTGATTGAAGTGATGGGGCGAAGCGCGGGATGGATCGCCGCCGGAACAGTCCTGGCGCGACGCACGGAGAATGATGCGCCACATATTATTTTGATTCCGGAGATTCAATTGAACGAGGAGGCCTTCGTTGCCAAGGTTAAAGAAACGGTTGACCGCACCGGGTCTTGCGTGGTTGTGGTGGGGGAAGGTCTGAAAAACTCCGCTGGGGAGGAGATTGCGGCTGACAAATCGCGCCAGGACGCTTTCGGGCACCCGGTGCTCTCCGGCGCGGCCGAGCACCTGGGTGAGTTGGTTCAAGAAAGGTTAAAGATAAAGACCCGCACCGTAAAGCTGGGTTACGCGCAGCGTGCTGCCGGCCATTTTTCAAGCGCCACCGATGTCGCGGAAGCCACCGCTTGCGGGGAGGCTGCTGTCCGCGTTGCCGTCAATGGCCAAAGCGGTTTCATGGTCAAAATCGTGCGGCTACAAACTCAACCCTACAAGTGGACGACCGAGTTGCAACCGTTGCAAGACATCGCAAACGTCGAACACCTCCTGCCTCGCGACTGGTTCACCGAAGATGGGTTTCTGCCGAACGAAAAGTTCATCGAATACGCCCGCCCTCTGATCGAAGGCGAAGTCAAACACCCATTTGAAGGAGGCTTGCCCAAATATGTCACCCTCGAAAAGACACTAGTGGAGAAGAAATTGCCGGCACGGGTTTGAGCCGAGACTGAATACAAAGAAGGCGAAGGAACACAAAGAGGAAGAAATTACTTCTTTACCCTTTGCGAACGTTCACGGTCTGCTGTTCCAATCCACCTTGCTACCCCCGATACCTTGAATTTGTGCGCGCATCCTTTTGTTTCCAAAATCTGAATTCATTTTTTTCTCGGGCTGGCACAACACATGCAGGCACGAATGCATGCGGACACTATTACGGCATATACCAACGGGGCGATATTTTCAATCGCTTGAAAAATGGACAACTAAACCTCAAAAAGCCCACGATTTCAGGTTCGGAGTTCGAGCAATGAAATTTGTCGAAGCGGCAGGCTTTCGAGATATGGAGCTCATTGTCACATTAGAAGAGCCGGCCAGGCCATCCGATTCCAATTTTGAGGCACTATGCGAGCGCCTCTACCAGTCATAACCGCAACCCAGGAAAAAATCACCCTATGGCAACAGCAGCAGATATATTAGGTCTAAACAGAGTGTCAAAAATAACAGCGCGGTGGTCGAGTCACTATGAATTGCTGGAAGCGGAACGTGATCGTCTCGTGGCGAGGGATTGTTCCACGCCGGAAACTTCAGCGGCAAAAATGGACGATCCCGGAGACGCTGCCGCCGAAGAATCTCAACGCTGCCTGGCACTGGTATCTGCCAGCGCTACCCAAGCAAGTATTTCTGATGTGCTCGACGCGATACGGCGTATAGAGCGTGGAACCTATGGGGTGTGCGAATTGACCGGCCAACCCATCGAAGCTGAACGACTTCGCGCGGTTCCCTGGGCTCGCTATTCCATCGAAGGTCAGCGCGAAGCCGAAAAGTCGGGATTTGGACGCAGAAATTCCCTGCCTACCCTCCATTCGTTGAGCGAGGCTGCCGCGGCAGATGCGGATGAGAGTCATGATGAAGACGGTGAAAAGGACAAGGAGGAGAGCAACACTCAACAGGTCGTGATGGGGTAGCAGGTAATCGAGCCAAAGCTTCCTTTATTCTTCCAGACCCGGGCGACGCTGAGTGTCCCTTAGCTGCGCCTGCCTCGGAACTTCATTCCAGCCCAACGGAAATGATGCGCCCAACGGTTCACTTCTCGGCTATGTAAACATTTTTCAGCTCCGTACAGCCCTCCATCGCTGCCATTCCCAAGTCGCGGCCGATTCCGCTCTGTTTAAAGCCTCCGAAAGGCGCTTCGACATGCACGCTACTATGCGAGTTGATGCTCAGGACACCGCTCTCGATTCGGCGAGCCAGCCGCAACGCGCGCGTCAGGTCGTTGGTCCATAACGAACCGCTTAATCCAAATGGTGAGTTATTCACTTCGGCTATCATCTCCTCCTCATTGGAAAAAGCGGTGATACAAACGACTGGACCAAAAATCTCCTCGCGCCAGCAGCGATCCTCTTTTTTTACATCTGTCAAGACTGCAGGTTCGAGGTAATAGCCTTTCGAATGCAACCGGCCACCGCCACAAAGGAACTTGCTGCGCTGCCCTCGAGCATGGTTGAGATAATCCTCAACGGTGGCCCGCTGACCTGAAGAAACAAGCGGGCCAAGCTGTGTTTCAATTTTAGCCGGATCGCCGACGACGAGCTTTTTAGTCGCAGCAACAAATTTTTCGACGAAAGGTTCGAAGACAGTTTGCTCGACAAACATTCGGCTTCGAGCGCAACAGTCCTGGCCGGTATTGGCAAAGACGCTCATCGGAGAGCTTTCGGCCGCCCGCTCCCAGTCCGCATCCGCAAATACAACATTCGGGGATTTGCCTCCGAGTTCCAAAGAGATCCGTTTGAAATCGCGCGAAGCAAGCTCCATGACACGACGGCCCACCTCGGTTGAGCCAGTCAGAGAAACCTTGCGGACCAGGGGATGGATGACCAAAGCATCGCCAATGGCGGCACCAGGGCCTGGAATGATTTGGAGCACGCCCGGCGGGAGACCGGCTTTATGCGCCAGTTCACCGAGAAGCAAGGCGGTTAAAGGCGAGAGTGAAGCTGGCTTCAGCACCACGCTGTTTCCGGCCGCTAACGATGGAGCGGCCTTCCAGCACGCAATCGGGAAGGGGAAATTCCATGGAACGATGCAGGCGATGACCCCCATGGGTTGCCGATAGGTGAAATCAAAGCCACCGCGCGCGACCGGGATGGTCTGGCCATAGAATTTGGTCACTGCTCCGGCGTAATATTCAAAAACGCGAGCTCCTAAAGCAGCTTCGTCGCGCGCGTCGCTAATGGGCTTTCCAATGTGCAAGGTCTCGAGTTGCGCGATTTGTTCGATGTTCTCGCGCAGGACACGGGCGATATTGAAAAGAATTTCGCTCCGCTTTCCAGGCGGGAGATCACGCCAGCCTGACTGCCACGCGCGATGGGCCGTTTCTACAGCCGTGTTCACATCGTTCCCATCCGCTGCCGCAATTTCGACAAATGGTTCTTCCGTTGCAGGGTTGGTGAGGGTGGTCCTGCGACCTGAGGAGGAGTCGCAATATTCTCCATTTAAAAATAACTGAGAGGGAAGGGTCGTCATCTTAATAGATTAAATGATCGCAGCGAGATTAGGCCGTGCCGGTGCTTTAAGCACGCGGCTTCATTTGCCGATGCAGTACAAATGAGTGTCCGTTCGGACGTAAATGGAATGATCGTCCAACGCAGGAGTTGCAATGAGTGTTCCTTCCAGCGCGTTTTCGGAGATTTTCTCGAATTGGCGGGAGGCTTTAACCACGACTGCTTTTGCGTCCTGCCTGAAAAAATAGATTCGTCCATGCGCGTAGAGCGGTGAGGCAAGGCAAGGGCCGCCCATGCGCTCCTGCCAGTGAATTTCGCCAGTGCTTGCATCCGCACAGGCAGCCATGCCGTCATCGGAGACCCAATAGATTTCGTCACCCGCGACCGTGGGCGAAGACATTACCGGGATGCCTTTCAAACTTTTCCAAACGACATTGGTTTCCGGCAAAGTTTCATGTCCCTCCGGTCGAATGGCCCAAAGCTGAGCCTTCATGCAACCCGTCCCGAAATAGACAAGGCCATGGGCAAGGATGGGAGCAGTGCCGATTGAAAATCCTCGGCCGTGATTGATTCGCCAGATTTCTTTGCCGGTAAAAGGTTCGTAGGCCACCGCCCATTGGGCTCCTGGCGCGATCACCTGCGTTTCTGTTCCTTCGAGAACAATTGGGGTCGAGAAGGATTTTTTCAGATTACCGCTCGAGGCAACCAGCGAGGGACGCGGAGTTTTCCAGACGATTTTTCCGGTATTTTTGTCCAAGGCAGCCACGAACTGCGCATCGCGGCCATCGCGAATCAGGAACAAAAGATCATGCCATACAATGGGCGAACTCCCCGGACCAACCTGATGATCCAAGGGCAACTGTTGCTGCCAAATTAATTTCCCGTCCTTCGCATCCAAACACACAGTGCCGTGCGTTCCAAAATCACAATAGACCCTGCCTCGCTCCGCGACTGGCGTCGGCGTAGCCCAACTGTTGAGCCAGTGAACCGGGTCGGGATGCGGGACGTCAAACAGTTGTTTTTCCCACAATTGTTTACCGCTCGAACGCTCGAGGCATACCGTCCGCAACATGACATGCTCGGCGGTCTGCATGTCATCTCCCTCGATATTTTTCCGAACCACTCCCTGTTCCAAGGCGGTGGTTAAAAAGATGCGATCACCAAAGGTGACAGGACAAGAACGTCCGCGCCCAGGCACAGCCACTTTCCAGGCTACATTTGTGGTCTCGTTCCAAACGACCGGAGGATCGGCCTTCGGCGCGGAACCATCGCCAGTGGGACCGCGGAACTGCGGCCAATTCAAGGCAGCGGCGGGATGGCAGATGGACGAGGCCAGAACAGAGACCAAAAGGGTTAGTCCACTTTTTACATTCATTGCGAGCTCGAACCGAGTGTAAGGAAAAACGGCATTTCGTCAAATTTAACCGGGTTGTGAAGAGGTGAGAATTTTGCAGTTTTTCACATTTTGTTTGGGCCGAAAATGGTTTACTTCGGTCATCTGTTTTGGAAGAATGCTGGAAGTGGGTGGTCTGTCGTTTCTTCAACGGGATTCCCCATCCCTACCTCCTTGGCGACTGCCACCCACACCCCTCCGGTGTGTGGGTAGCACTTGACCAGGTTTAAATCACTTCAAGGTAAAGCTGGCGCAGGTCATTTTCGCTGACTGGCACGGCATTGGTTTTGTGACACGGATCATCCACCGCCTGGGCGACGAGAGCATCAAGCTGTTCTGGTTTGACTCCATGTTCGCGCAATCGGGCGCGCAACCCCAGGTTTGCGAGAAACTCGCCAATGAAGGCGATGGTTCGCTGGTCGGCCTCTGAATCGGTTGTTTTCATGATGTCCAATCCGCAAGCAATTCCGACGCGGCGATAAAGGCCTGGTTTGCGAGCCGAGCAGAATTTCATTCCAGCCACTAAACAAAGAGCATTGGCCAGCCCGTGATGCAACCCGCAAATGGTCGAAAGCGGGTGAGCCAGGGAATGAACTACGCCGAGATCTTTTTGAAAAGCCACCGCGCCCATGGCGGCAGCGACGAGCATTTTTCCGCGCGCATCGATATTCTTTCCGTCTCGGTACGCAAGAGGCAAGCTTTCGATGACGAGCTTAATGCCTTCAAGAGCGATTCCATCGCACATGGGATGGAAGGCCGGACAGGTAAAAGATTCGATGCAATGCGTGAGCGCATCGGCGCCTGTGGCGGCGGTCAGTTTTGGCGGCAGGCCGATGGTGAGTTCAGGATCGAGGATGACCAATTTGGCCAGCAGCTCGGGGTGAAACAGGACGGCCTTGCGATGCGTTGCATCCAGGGTGATAACAGAGCTGCGGCCAACCTCGCTGCCAGTGCCGGCAGTAGTAGGAATGGCAATGAAGGGCGGGAGTCCTGACCAATCACGTTCATCGTAAAATTTGGCGAAGTTCAATTGAGGCCGTTTTACGAGAAGCCGCGCGGCTTTTCCGGCGTCCAGCGGGCTGCCGCCGCCGATAGCAATGACACCATCACACTTGTTTTTTGCATATTGGGCTGCGGCTTCGCGGACGTCGTTCTCGATCGGATTCGGGTGGACACCTGAATATACAAACCAATCTTTGCCCTGCCCGGCAGGCCCCAAAGCTTTCGCCAGATTTTCAAAAGCGGGTGTGGAGGCCAGCCCTGCATCGGTCACCACCAAAGGCCGGCGAATGCCCAGAGGGATGGACCGCGACGCCAGTTCACCCAGGGCGCCTGGCCCGAATAGTGTGGTGGTTGGAAAGGAAAATGTTGTAAGGCTCATCGTTGCGTTCAGCGGGCAAGTGTCTAAATCAAACGGAATGCTCCGTCAAACTTAACCTATTGAGGTCGTTACTTCTTCTTCCAGATACAACGGTAGTTGAACCGCCGGTTTGGCGCGCTGTCGCCGTTGATGCAAAGGGAAATCGGATCTTTCAGGTCGGCAGGATTGTCGCACCAATGGAAATCGAATGTGAAGGCATCGGCCTTTAAGCCCAGAAGCTTTCGTGGCACAGCCAATTCCAGCGCATTGCCCGAGTAACGATAATTCAGCCGCGCGGTCTCGATCCATGTTCCTCCCGATTCATTGGGAACGTATCTTTGAATTGTCGTTGTCCGTTCATCCACGATCCGCTGGTTGATCATGTAGTCATAGCCGAACCAGCCCGTATTGGGATTCTGGTCAGCGTCGATCAATAAGACCATCCAGTTGGAGCCTGTATGAGGAGTGAGCGTATCCTTCGTCTCCATGTAGAAATAAACCTGGTCGCGGTCGATGGCGACTTTGCCCGTAATGAGATCGTTGCGGCCTGTGTCATTCTTGTAATGCAGTCCGCCATAACCATCGTAATCGCGTTGGAATGTGTCTCCGGCGGTGTCGCGATATTCGACCTGGATTTTAGACCAATCCGCAAAACTTCCATCGATCTTGATTCGCTGGAATCCGATCAGTTCGGGGATGGGCCGAACACCTTTATAACGCCGAATATTTTGCGCCATCTGCATGTAATAATTGTCTGTGTATCCGCCCTTCATCGGTTGGAGGCAGCGGTTGAACTCAGCATTGTATTGGTCCACAAAAAAGTACGTGCTGTCCCTGCGCATGAATTTGGTGGTTGGGCTGCCTGTGGGCGGGTACTTTCCGGCAGTCCATTCATTCCAGTCGTTGATATAAAGGAACTGCGGATCGCCCTGAATCGCTTCATCCCATCGTTGCTGGAAATAGATGCCGTAGCCTTCCGGATGTTCGACCTTCCGGCCAAGCCACGGCACGCCTACCGGCTCCGGCAGGTCATATTCATTTAACTGCGGTTCACCGTTCTCTCGAGTCCAGGATTTGCCGACCAGGCTCGAAGGGTGCTGGCCAGGTGTCACGGCGGCTTCTTCCTTCTGTCCATCATGTTTCGAGATCAGCTCGTCCGGGGTCATCTTCGCGACCCGTTTATCACCCAGATCCAAACCAAAGCTCCAGTTGTCTTCCGTTCCGACAAAGCGTTTTCCGGCCCATTCCCGGTACCCCCACCACATGGTTCGGAGCGTGAAAAAACTTTTCACCTCTTTCGTGTAATCTTTGTAAAACTCCTCGGTGTAATCGCGGTCCCCATAATGCGGATGCTTCGGGTCATTCCGAGCAGCAGCCTCGTAATGCGGATTAGGATTTTGCACTCCGGGGCCGTTGGCGTCTGAAGTCGGTGTGCCGTTGTAGAGCAACAGCGGTTTGCCGTTCCAAAGAAACCAAAGATCCTGGTGTCTCGGTGTTTTATAGATTTTGTCGTACAAATCCTGGACGACCGTAATGACCGGTCCGTTGAACGCCCAAAAACAAAACTGCGGCACCTGGTTGCCCTCAGCTTTCATCCTTTCCATCACCGAAAAAATGACCTCCCACTCGTCCCAGTAGCGGACTGCATTAGTGACATCCATGACCAGGACATCCACGCCCGCATCGGCGAGCATAGACATGTCTTTGCGAATCACGTATTCGTCCTTGCTGAGGAAGTAACCGGACTCCGGTTCACCCCAATGGTATGAGCCCTCAGTCCAAAGCGGGTGTTTGGCATCGAGGCGGGCTTTAGGATCAGCAGCCAGCACGCGACTGACATCGGCAGCATACGGACTTTTGAGCTTGTGCTGCGAATCACTGTGCCAGGTGATGTAAAAGATTCCCACGATGCGGCGATGGTCTCGTTTGAGCGGACCTACATTGGAATAGCCCGGCATTGTCCGGCCAAGCGCATCCTGCGCCACCCATGTATCAGGAAACAGATCGCGATAAGGGGTCGTCCCTGCCCACATGTCATTTATTGCGCACAGCAACCCGAGAAAAACCGCCAAAGAAACTATTGCTCTGGACCAGAGGCGGGCAAGTGGGCGTCGATTATCGCGCATTTCAGACAAACCTATTGATCAACCACAACGAATTGACGTCTCTCAGAGTCGAGCACCAACTTCTTGCCTGGCGGTACGACAGGCATCGTCTTTCCGCCGATAGCTAAAAATGCAGCGAGGTCATTTGTTGAGGGAGGAAAAGAGCCGCTGCGCATCGCCACTACGGTCAGCGCGCGATTGAGTTCATCAAGCGAGGCCGCGTTTTCGGTTCCAGTCTTTTTGTGACAACCGGCTGCGATTGCGCCACTCAGCAAAAGCATCGTCCAAAAGTATCTCATGGCGCGTTGGGATCAGTGCCTCGGTGATGACGAGCCCAGAGCGCTCCGTCATTTACTCGAGAGAGTGTCCAGCCGGCGGTGCTGTTGAGCGTTGCCTGGGCATGAGCATCCATGAATAGCATGTTTACCCGCCGATTGTGGCGAGGAAGAGCGCGAGAATCACCTGAATCATAGCCACCCGAATCAGAAGGAGAACGAAAGTAAGTGGCGCCGCCCCCATAATACGCATTCAATACGGCATCGAACGCAGTGTCAGCCACCCATTTGTCAGGCGCCAAATTTTTGCTGGCGATGGTCACCGCCCCGGCGTCGGCAAATCCAATGCACCGGGCAGGGCTGGTGACTGCGGTCAGCTTGAATGGCCTCGGGGAAGGATTTGAGTCCTGCCAAAGCGTGCCGATCTCAGGATAATTGATGCCGATGCCCAGCGCGTGATTGGCAGCGAAACCTCCCCCGATGCTCTTGGTGGCGAGGCTTTGCAAGGAAGGGCAATCGAACGCACTGAAGGTTTTCATGTATCCACCAATCCTCAGCCGGTCCTGCCAGAAAATGGCATCCCCATTTTGAACGATCCATTCGGGCGTGATCGTGATCTTGCCGCCGAGACCATTAATATAAAGGGGAATGATTACGTTCTGGTTATCATCGCTGTACATGGCCGAGGCAAGGCCAATTTGCTTTTCGTTGCTCAAGCAGTTGATTGCTTTAGCTCTTTCCTTTGCTTTGCTCAGAGCCGGGAGCAACATCGAGGCGAGAATCGCAATGATTGCAATAACCACCAGTAATTCGATCAAAGTGAACGCCTCAACAGGCGGTCCCTGGGAATTTCCTCTTACGCCTGGATCTTTGGCTGTGGGCATATTTTGAATCACAGGATCGCCTTCACCACTTTACCCGACACATCGGTGAGGCGGAAGTCACGACCGTTATAACGATAGGTCAGCTTTTCATGATCGAAGCCGATCAAATGAAGAAGAGTTGCGTGAAAATCGTTGATGCTGACTTTGTCCACTGCTGCTTTGTGACCGATCTCATCGGTAGCACCGTAGTGAATCCCGGGCTTGACTCCTCCGCCGGCCAGCCAAACTGTATTTGCATGCTGATTATGATCGCGGCCAGGCTTGTCACCAGGTTGGGAGATCGGCAATCGTCCAAATTCTCCGCCCCAAACCACGAGCGTGCTTTCCAATAGACCACGCTGCGCCAGGTCTTCGAGCAGAGCTGCAATCGGCTGATCCGTCTCCCCGGCAAAACCTTTATGATTGCCGTAAATATCTTTGTGCCCATCCCAGCTCAGTTGATTTTCCATCCCGCCGCTATAGATCTGCACGAAACGCACGCCGCGTTCGACCAACCGGCGAGCCATCAAACACTGAACGGCGAAATGAGCGCAGTTTTTGTTATCCATTCCATACAAAGTTTTGATGTGCTCGGGTTCTTTCGAAAGGTCAAGCGCTTCGGGCGCCTGGATCTGCATCCGGTATGCCAGCTCAAAGCTTTGGATGCGCGATGCTAATTCATCATCACCATTTTGTTTCAAATGCTCGCCATTAAGGGTCTTCAGCAGCGCAAGCTGGGAGCGTTGCTGAGCGTCGGTCATTTCGGCCGGTGGTTTGAGATTATCGATGGCCTCCCCTTGCGGGCGCAGGTAAGTGCCTTGAAAAATTCCTGGCAGAAAACCGGAGCCCCAATTTTGTGCGCTGCCTTTGGGCAAGCCTCGCCCACGCGGGTCCGACATGACACAAAATGCCGGCAAGTTTTGGTTTTCCGTCCCCAATCCATAGGTGGCCCATGACCCGACGCAGGGAAAGCCCATGCGGGTCATCCCGGTGTTCATCATGAAAAGTGCCGGGCTGTGATTGTTCGATTCTGTATGCAACGAATGGATGAACGCCATTTTGTCCACCTGCTTTGATAAATGAGGGAACAATTCTGATGCCCAGGTGGCGCTCTGGCCGTGCTGCTGAAACTTGAACGGCGATTTCATCAACGGCCCAACTTCGTTTGCAAAAAACCCGGTGAACTTGTCGAAATTATCCAACTTGACGCCATCGCGCTTTTCCAACTCGGGTTTGTAATCCCAGGTATCCACCTGGCTGGGACCGCCGTTAATGAACAACCAGATCACCGATTTGGCCCTGGCGGGAAAATGGGAGGAGTGAGGCGCGAGCGGATTGGTGAGGGATGGCTCGTTTCCAAAAGCCGAGCGCAGCAGCAGCCCCTCGTCGCGCAATAGGCTCGCCAGCGCGAGCAATCCGAAGCCTGCCCCGGCGCGCTTAATCGCTTCTCTACGCGAGCAAACGATGCCTTGCGGGGGAAAATGATGGGGATGCAAATGCATACGTGTTAACTACTCTATATACATAAACTCATTTAAGCCAAATAACACCTGGCAAAAGTCCGAAAGAGCGAGTTCAGCAGCAACAGTCGATTTGTGATCAGTGGTGTACGATGCCGTCTGTTGTTTAATAAACTCTGTGGCGTTCTTCAGTTCGATAGGATCCGGCTTGCGGCCAAGGCTGAGTTGGTACGCGTGAGTGATGGCGGAAGGCAAACCTTTGCGCGCATCCGGTTCGAGCCGACCCGCCAACGCTCGAGCATAACTGCGGACTTGCGGACTGTTCATGATCGCCAGCGCCTGCGGCGCAATGGTGGTGCTGACGCGTCCGCCCACACTCACATTCGGTTCGGGAAAATCGAACAACATCAATATTGGGACAAGCTGACTCCGTTTGATGAAAAAATAAATACTGCGCCGGCGCATGCCTGGATCGAGCGAGCCTGGACCGTACATGGTTTCATCAAGCTCGCCGCTGACGGAGAGGATCGAGTCGCGAATTGCTTCCGCTTCCAGGCGGCGTCGAGGCCAATGCCAAAGCAAACGGTTTTCTTTATCCACTCGGGCTCGGACGTCATCCACCTCGGTGCCTTGCATATACGTGGCGCTCATCATGATTAATTTATGCAAACGCTTGATCTGCCAGCCGTGTTGGATCAGGTCGGTGGCGAGCCAATCGAGAAGCTCCGGGTTGGTGGGGCGCTCGCCTTGCAAGCCGAAGTCATTGGGTGTTCCAACGATGCCCCGCCCGAAATGATGGTGCCAGACGCGGTTAACAATGACACGGGCCAGCAGTTCGCCCGCGCCATACTGTGTGTCGGTCATCCAATTTGCCAGCGATCGACGCCGATAGCTTGTGCGAGCACCAGCAGGAGGTGATTCCTGCCAGACCTTTTCTCCCTCGGGCGCGCGCTCGAGGATTTTTAGAAAGCCCTGGGTCGCGACCTCTCCCTTCTGGCGCGCATCGCCGCGTTTGAGATAATGGGTGGTTGGGTAGAAATGAGGAAAGCCGCGGCCATCGGCATAGTGGGGCATCGGTTTGAAACCTTCGCTTGCCACCATCACTTTCTTGATCTCCGGTTTTGGCGCCAGCTTCAGATGTTCCTGAACGGCCGCATCCAGCCTTTGCCAGTCGGCATCTTTTGTCCGGAACCATTTGATGAGAGTCGCGCGTTGGTACTCGGAGAGCTTTGAGGTATCATCGTCGTCGTGGAGCAGTCTAAAAATCTCGACCAGGCTTTGCGATTGCGACTTGCCCGTCAGCACGGCAGGCAACGGGTCGGTAGTGATTGAAAGACGCGGGCGACCGATGGCATGACGGTTGTTGCCTTGAAAATCAAGGGTGAAGGTGAGAACAGTACCGCCATCAAAACCAACCGGGTGCTGAAGTTCGAACGTGGCTGCGTGATCCTTGCCGAATTGAGGATCAATTGCCCACCCTGTTTTCTTATCACCATCTATCACCAGCGCTACTCCCAGACTGGTTGATTGATCGAAGGTGGACCGCGGATGAACCAGTTTTACTTCGACGGCTTGCCCCTGCCCTTCTGCTGGTGCGGCAGTTAGATGGAGATCTGTAAGGTCGAAATTGCCGTTGTCGGCCCTTCCCGGTCCGCCTTTGACAAAGGAGGGGTGCGCCATGGCCTCAAGCCGAATCGCGGTGATCTTCTTCAGGCCCGTTCTCGCGACGAAGGTGCAGGTGTCGAAATCCGGGTTTTTCCCAGTGGCCAACAACGAGCCGTCATCCTGACGGGTGAAGGTCGCGCCGCCTTTCGATTTCGTTTCATAAGGCTCGAGCACAATCCATCCGGTGTTGAGATCTTCATCACGGTTTCGTGCTTTGAGCCATTGCGCTAAACGGCCGGGTAATTGTTCCTTTTCGTACTTTTCCCGCGCAGTTAGCAGCGGGCCATGGATGAGATCGAACTTTTTCTTCGCTTCGGCGTACTTCTGGTGGTTGAACTCCAGGTCCACTTCGCTTCGGATGGTCGTGGTGAACGTCGAGAGCAGATGGTAATACTCTTTGTTTGAGATGGGGTCGAACTTATGGTCGTGGCAACGCGCGCAACCGACCGTTAAGCCCAGCATCGCCGTGCCGGTAGTGCCCGACATGTTATCAAGTTCATCGTAACGGGCCTGTTCAAACTCTGACTCCGTCAACTGCGTTGGGAATTGTTCCGCGCCAATGAAACCGGTCGCCGCCAACGCCCAGGGATCGTCCGGCGCGAATTCGTCCCCAGCAATCTGCCATTTGACAAATCGATCGTATGGCATGTCGTCGTTCAACGCGCGGATCACAAAATCCCTATACCAAAAAGCATTCGTGCGGTCGGTGTCCTGCTCGAAACCTTCGCTCTCGGCAAAGCGGGCCGCATCCAGCCAATGCCGCGCCCAGCGCTCCCCGTACTGTGGACTGGCGAGCAGGCGTCCGATGAGCGTTTCATAAGCCCTGGACGACTTATCGGCGGCGAACACCTCGACTTCCTCGGGCTTCGGTGGGAGGCCGAGCAGATCAAGAGACGCGCGTCGAATCAGCTTGCGGCGTGAAGCGGGTCCATTCGGGGCAATCTTTTGCTCCTCAAGTTTAGCGAGCACAAAATGATCGATCGGGGTGAGGGTCCACTTTTTGTTTTTGGTCTGAGGTGGGGTCGGGTGAGTGAGGGGCTGAAAAGCCCAATGTTTGGCTGGATCCGCACCGGCCACCATTTCAGGCCAAACTGCTCCTTGATCGATCCAATCCTGGATCAGTTTGACCTTCTCGGGAGCTAGCGGTTCCGCCTTTTGCGGCATACGCTCTTCTGCATCACGGCTTTTCAAACGAATCAGTATCGGACTTTTAGCACTGTCGCCGGGCACGATAACGGGGCCGTTCTCGCCTCCTTTCATTGCCCGAGCTTTCGTGTCCAGACGGAGCCCGGCCTTGCTTTTTTCCGGGCCATGACATGAGTAACACGATTCCTTGAAGATCGGCTGAACCTCGTGGATAAAATCCACCGATTTGCCGCGAAAATCAGCCGCGTTTGCAAAATGTGCCGTCGCTATGGCGGCCAGAAGCAAACAACGTGAATAAAAATGGTCGGCTGACAGGCGAGCAGGGTTTTTCAATTCGTTTGAGGCGTGGATTTGAGTTTTACGATACTACTGTAAGATTTGTAGGTCGCGTCAATCGTTTTATGCAAATCTGAGCTTTCTCGTGGTTTGTCGTGCATGCATCTATTTTTTCGCCCCAGTTATTGAGAGAATATCGCCCCAAATCGGCCCGTAAATTGCTGCTTTAGACCCTGGAATGGCTGTTGGCGTCAAAAACAATCGTTCACAAAAATTAAAGGCTGCTATGGAAACTGAGAATCAGACGGAAAACAAAAAAGTTGGTGCGGGTGGAACTCCCGGTGGGATTGGCACATTTCTGTTGGGTTTCGCACTGGCCTGCGCCGGGGCATGGCTCCTTACCAACCAAGTGGTCGTCTCGGGAGAGTATTTTAGTTACGGATTTATAATGCCGGTAATTAATCAACGCATGAATGCCTTTGGGCTTTCGTTGGTTCCGTTTATTATTGGGATTGGTTTTTTATTTTTCGACGGCAAATCAATCACAGGGTGGTTGTTAACGATCGCCGGTGTGGTGATCATCTTGGTGGGAATCCTCATGAGCCTTCATATCTATTTCCGACCCACTTCTCTTTTCAATACGCTGGTGATGCTGGTGCTCCTTTTTGGCGGGCTTGGTCTCATTGTCCGCTCTTTAAAGTCCACGCAACGCACACGGGAAGGCAACTCACACAATCAACCCTGATTCAGATGTCAAATCCGCGAAGCCGGTGATGTTGGCAGGCGGAGGAAGCTCGGCTCGGAGTCAGAATTCATCAGGGGTGAGCGCTCGGAGTTACGGAGCGCTGCGCGCGGGTGAGGCGGCAGGCTGTAGCCAAGTAAAGTGCGTCCTCGACCAAGGCCGGACGCGAGTAGAGAGGCGCGTCCATCTCAATCTGCGCCAGAACCTCCGTCCGCCTTCCGGCACGAAGCACGGTCATGACACCGTCCATATTGCCCACGTAAAGTCGGTCGCCCGCCAGTAACAGGCACCCCCAGATTGCCCCACTCGTTTCGTGCTTCCACTGGAGAGCACCCGTTGCAGCGTCGAGACAGTGAACCCTTCCACCCAAGTCCCCGACATAAAGCAATCCTTCCTTCACGATGGGCGTTCCGACCACGCGACCGACATCGCGATAAGTCCAGAGGCGTCTGCTGTCGGTGACGTCCCCCTGCCCGTTGGAGCTGACCGCGTGGAGCAGGGAAGGTCCGTCACCGTGCGAAGGGTCTTGCCCCAGGGCGAGGAAGACGCGGCCATTGTCGTAAACCGGTGAAGCCACGATCGGGCTGCGCGAGAACACGTCGGGGCGCGGAAGCCACCGGGCATTTTTCGGGTTCCCGTCGAAGCGCCAAATTTCGCGGCCTGACTTCGCGTCGTACGCGCGCAACCAGCCATCTCCTCCGCCAAAGAGCACCTGCATGCGGCCGTTCACGTTGGCAGCGGCGGGGCTGGACCACTGGCCGTGCAGGATATTCGCGCCGGCGCCGACCGACCGCCAGACCACGTCGCCTGAACGTTTGTCCACTGCGATCAAACCTGGGGCTCTCGGTGATGGAACGCGTGTATGACCTTCATTCCTACCGTTCGAAGTGCAGACTATTATCAGATCGCCTATAGGCAGCACCTCGCTGTTGGAGGCTTCATGCGGAAAGACGCCCAGACGACCAGGCATGTCCAGCTCCCAGACGATTTTAGCCGAACCACGATCCTGGAAACTTTTTCCCTGGTAGGAGCCATTGTTCTCTCCGTCATGGAAGCCCCGGATGTCCAGGCAGCGGAGTTGGCATTCGGCGGTGACATAGTACAGCCGGTTCCCTTCCACATACGGCGCGCTGGTGGTCGAAGGCAGCAGAAACTCCCTCAGGCCCCGCTCTACCCGCGGGGCCAAATCTTGCCACAGGAACGCGCCATCCGTTGCTCGAAAGGCCATCAGCACGCCGCAATCTTCCCGGTGGGCGGGGTCCATTTTCCTGGTGTTGTCGGTACCAACGTAAACGACGCCAGCGGAAACAACAGGTCGGCCAAATGTATTGTCTCCTAACGCAACATTCCAGGCGATGTTCCGTCCCGTCTTGTTGTCCCAGTCAACCGGAGGATTGCCCGCGCTGGCCGCCGTCGTTATTGGGGGTTCGCCTGACGGAGCTGGCAGGTCCGCCGTCGCCTGAAATGGATGCTCACCAGCCGCTACTCCCGTTATCCGATCCAGGGCCCACTCAGCTTCCGCGTGCAGGGTCGAGTCCTTCGCGGCTTCTCGCAACGGTTCCAGCGCCGTAGCTGCTGCTGACCCCATACTTCCCAGCGCACCGGCTGCGCAGATACGCACGTAAAGAAACTCGTCTTTCAGAGCTGCGATTAACTGCGGCACGGAAGCAGGAGCCGCGGCCGAACCGATCGATGCCAGCGCCTCACACGCCGCCCATCGGACCCCTGGAACCGGGTCGCGCAGGGCCTTTGCCAGATTCCTGGTGGCCGAGGCCGCTGCGGGACCGACAGACGCCAAGGCCTCCGCCGTGTACAGGCGGACATGCGGATCTGGATGCGAGAGAGCCTTGACCAGAGAAGACACCGAAGGACGGCCCCTTTCGCCTAAGGCACCCAGTGCACGGGCTGCATCGCCTGCCACAAGCGAATCCTCGTCTCTCAATGCGCGCCGCAGCGCCGGTTGCATCGATTCCGTATCGGGCGCGAGGTCGATTAAGATGTCGATGGCCTGCCGTCGGATTGAGGTGCGCTTATCTCGAAGCATCTCCGTTAACAGGGGAATCGCTTCCGGGCCAAGACGACGGAGGATCGCAAAACTCTCCAGGTGCAGGCGCTCATTCGGAGTGCGCAAGAATTCCTTCAGCAGAGGCAGGGAACGGGTTCCGCCTTGAACCAAGACCGCTGCAACGGTCGTGCGCGCCTTTGGGTCGTCGTCCGAGGACAGCCGATCCACCCATTCACGCAATAACGAAGGTTGCGCGGAAAGGCTGGCTTCTGTCGGCAGCGGTACTCCCTGGGGTGGAGACGAAGTCTGGGGTGCGGCCACGCACGCGCTCAACAGGAACAGTCCTATTACGGCCCAGAGATGCATTTGAGTAAACGATTCACATGCATCAAAAGAAAAGACGCGGGAGCGATACTTCAATCGCTCCCGCTCACCTGGATGCTTAGTCGAACAATGAATACACCATGCCGAGCTGCAACCGCCAATGATTGCCGCTTTCCACCCCATTGTTGGCTTCTTTCAAACCATACAACCCTTCAAGACCGATGCTCAACCGTCTTCGCAATTGCCAGACTATATTGGCGCTGGCGTAGTGGGTTGTGTGATAGAAGCTGCCGTCTTGCCCCGAGGTGTTATCCAGGTTCACGTAACCGTAGGTCAAAGTAGAGCGGAACTGTTCATTCCAGCGATGGGTGTAGCCGGCCGTCGCACTCCAGTAAGGTAGTGCCTTCAAGTCCCCGGTGCTGTTGAAAGCTGCGTCGCTATTGAAAAAGCCGGCATCATTCCCCTGTCCTCCAACGCCATGTCCATAGACGCCGAGCATTTGGACGGAATCATTCTTACCCAGGTCAATTCCAGCGGCAAGGTTCACGCCCCAGCCGAAAACGTGGTGGCTATTTCCGAGATCGTCCTTTGCTCCGATGTCGCGGAACAGTGTACTGAATTGCAGATGGCCTAAACCCTCTTTTTCATACCGCGTATTGAAGCCGAGGTCTGGCATCGGAGTTAAGGTCGAGACGCCGGTGTTCGGGCCGGAGTTCAGGTCAACAAAAATATCGGGCTTTTCCACTCCGAAGGTCGAATTCCAATTGTCGTTCCACGCGTAAGTGTATTGGGCGACGGGCCTGCGCGAAAAAATAACGGCGTTTGGCCCTTCATAATCTACCGTATCCGGCCAACTGTCCGGATCTTCAAAAACTCCATAAGTGAACCCTGCTTTGAAGCCGTAGAATTGCCCGTAAATGTGCTGGATACGATATTTCATGTCACCCGTGTCCGAACCCGATCCAAAAAAATCGTTCTGGTAATAGAAGCGGAAATCCCCGCCAAGTTCTGGCGCGCGTACGTCCAGACGCAACTGCGTGGCATTGGCGTTGACATGGAACTGCTCTCCGCCGCCAAAATCAGGGTCGCCCTTTAGGGGAAAAACCGCGGGCACAAACCGATTCTGGTTCCCTGCATTTCTATTGTCTGAGGTCATGTCCAGGTGCGGTTTGGCGTTGAACTTGATCAACGCCGGCGTGTTCGGAATCGGAATAAAGCCCTGAAACTTTGGATCCAACGTGAAGTCCTTAGGACGCGAGGCGGCCTCTTGCTGGTCGTTCATCGCACCGCGAAAGGTGACAGGACTTTGCTGGGCCACTTTCTCCCCAGCCGCGATTTTTTCAATGGTTTTAATCGAGGGGGAAGCCGCCGTCACGGCATCCGTCGCAGGCGGCGGTGCTTTCGTCTTTTCTTTCTCAAGTTCAGCGATCTTCTGTTTCATTTCCATCATGGTTTGCTCCATAGCTTTCAGCTTGGCTTTCAGGTCTTCCACATCGGCATTTTGGGCCGAGGCCGAATTGCTCCATGCCACGAGTAGCGCAATCCCCATAATCAGGCTTTTCGTTATTTTGAGTTTCATGTTTGTAATGTTTTGAGGGTTGTTCAGGATTAGCTGGAAAGGATTCGGAGAATTTAATACTCCATAAAGTACTGTTGAAGTTTACCGGGGTCGTTCGTCTGAGCAAGACCAAGCATCAAAAGGATACGCGCCTTCTGCGGGTTCAACTCCATCGAGGTGATGAAGCCCAATTTGTCGTCGTTTACCTCGACGTTTCGCACGACAAGACCACTTCCAGTCCGGGTGGCACGCACCACGGCTACCCCTTTTTTGCTGGCATTGGAAAGCGCGGCGATTACCGCTTCGGTGCTGTTCCCGTCGCCCACGCCGGCGAGCACAATCCCCTTCACCCCCTTTTGGACCAGGAAATCAACGATCTCAGGTCCAGCATTGGCGTAGGAATAAACGATCTCAACGCGAGGCAGATCATTGACAACTTTGCCATCAACGGAAAATTCACTTCTGGTGGTGTGCCGGGTGTTGTTGTTTGAGAAGAAGTGGGCGTTACCCACGTTGATGACACCGGCGCGGCCACGGTTCGGCGAAAGGAACGTATTGAGTTCTGTGCTATTCATCTTTTGAACCTCACGTGCATAGTGAATTTCGTCGTTGAGCACTACCAGCGGGCCTAGTCCGCGGGCACGGGGATTCGCCGCCAGCGCTACGGCGTTGTAGAGGTTCGCCGGACCATCGGCACTGATGGCCGTGGCCGGGCGCATGGAGCCGACCAGCACAACGGGTTTGTCACTTTTCACAACCAGGCTGAGGAAGTAAGCAGTCTCCTCCATTGTATCCGTGCCGTGGGTGATGACGACGCCTTCAGTATCACCTTTGAGCACTTCATTGACGCGGGCAGCCAGCTTCAGCCACACCTCGTGATTCATGGTCTGGCTGCCGATATTGGCGACCTGTTCGCCACTCAGGTCAGCCAGGTCTTTGAGCTGCGGAACGGCCTTGATCAGGTCGTCTACCGAGAAGCTGCCGGACTTGTAGCCGACCTCGGACTTGCTGGCCTGAGCGCCAGCGATGGTGCCCCCGGTGGCAAGCACTTTGATTCTTGGCAGCGCCCGGGAGGCCGGCGCGAAAGCCAGAATCGCCACCAGCGCGGCAGCAACCAACGGAATTCTACACAGTTGAGTCTTCATAGTTCGATCGATCGTTATCGGTTTAAGCGGGGATGAGTCATGTTCTCGGGTTTGAGGAGTTCATCGAGTTTCTCTTTCGTCAGCCAGCCCTTGGCGATCACGAGTTCATAAACACTGCCGCCGGTCTTGAGTGCTTCCTTGGCAATGGCGGCGGATTTCTCGTAGCCCAGCACGGGATTGAGCGCAGTGACGAGGCCGATGGAATTCTGCACATACTCGCGGCAGCGCTCCCGGTTCGGTTCGATGCCGTTAATACAGCGCGACGCGAGAACTACCGCGGCATTCCGGAGCAGTGTCAGGCCGAAGAAGAGGTTAAAGGCAATAATCGGCTCGGCCATGTTCAACTCCAACTCGCTCGCTTCGGACGCCATCGAGACGGTTACGTCGTTCCCGATAATCTGAAAACAAATCTGGTTCACGACTTCAGGCACCACCGGATTCACTTTTCCCGGCATGATGGATGAGCCGGGTTGCATGGCCGGCAATCGGATTTCATAGAGGCCGCAGCGCGGACCGGAGGAGAGCCAGCGCAGGTCGTTGCAGATTTTCGAAAGTTGCACGGCGGCCGTCTTCATTGCGCTGCTCATCAGGGTGAATTCGCCCGAGTCCTGGGTAGCTTCTACCAGGTTCTCAGCCAGGCGCACGGGCGCCCCGGAAATTTCCGCCAACTTCTTCGTGCACAGCGGCGCATAACCAGCCGGGCTGTTCAGCCCCGTGCCAATGGCGGTCGCACCCATGTTGGTTTCGAGCAACTCGGAGGCGGCGTGTTCGAGATGGCGTATCCCATCACCAATCATCACCGCGTAGGCGCTGAACTCCTGGCCGAGCGTCATCGGGACGGCATCCTGGTTCTCCGTGCGCCCCATCTTGATCACGTCGGCGAACTCTTTTGCCTTCGCTTCGAGCGCGGCCTTGAGTTCGTGTAGCGCAGAAACCGTGTCTTTCACTGTCAACCACACCCCAACCTTGATCGCCGTCGGGTAGGCGTCGTTAGTGGATTGCGAGCAGTTGACGTGGTCGTTGGGGTGGCAGAACTGGTATTCGCCCTTCGTGTGGCCAAGCAACTCAAGCGCCCGATTGGCAATGACCTCGTTGGCGTTCATGTTCGTCGAAGTGCCAGCCCCTCCCTGGATCATGTCCACGACGAACTGGTCGTGCAGGCTGCCCGCCAGGATTTCGTCGCACGCTTTGACGATGGCATCCGCAATTTTCCCGTCCAGCGCGCCGAGTTCGGCGTTGGCCTGGGCGGCGGCTTTCTTCACACACCCGAGCGCCCGGACAAAATGTTCGTAGTGGCCGAGGGGAACGCCGGAAAAGCGAAAGTTCTCCATGGCACGGACAGTCTGCACGCCGTAGTAAACGTGGTTCGGCACGTCTCTTTCGCCCAGAGAATCGTGCTCGCGCCGGACATTAGAGAGAGTCGGCGCGCCGCTTTCCCTGGCAAGGCGCGCCGAAGCCGCAGCCAGCCGGTCGCTCAATCGACGGGCGATCTGTCCGACGAGGCGGTAGAAAACCTCCGGCGATTCCTGGCGCACGACTTCGAGTTCATTACGCAAAATCTGCCAGATCATCGCGCCTTTATGGGTCACGGCGGACGTCCCGTGAGGCGTCTCGTCAAGCATCACGCCCTCGCTTATGATTGCGCCGGGCTGGGCCACGCTGACCAGCACTTTCCTGCCAAACTGGCCGCGAACCAGCTCAACCTCGCCTTCAAGCACGAGTCCGAGCCATTGGCGAGGGGTGGATTCGTGAAAAAGGTAATCGCCCGCTCGATAACTAACTGACGTGCCGCGATTCAAAACCGAGGCCAGGTCCTCCGGTTTGACGCCAATCCGTTGTGCGGCTTCCGCGATGGTATTGGAATCGAGTTTCATAAATTCAATTCAGGTGACCTCGCGAAAAAAAAGTTTTGCTATCAATAGCCCGATTCCCACACCCCCGATTGTCGCGACTAGCCCCGGCAGCATAAACGAGTGATTCAGGAGATATTTCCCAATGCGCGTGGTTCCCGACCGGTCGAACTGCATCGCGGCGATCAGCGTACCATAGTTGGGGATGAAGAAATAACCGTTCACCGCTGGGAACATCCCCACGAGCGAGGCTGCCGGGATGCCGAGCGACAACCCCAGCGGCATGAGCGCCCGGGCGGTCGCCGCCTGGCTGTACAACAGCATGGAGGCGATAAAAAGCCCGATGGCAAAGGTCCACGGCGCCGCCTTGGCCATGCTGGTTAGTCCGCCGATGATTGCGTCCTGGTTGGCGCTGATGAAGGTGTCCCCTAGCCACGCGAGCCCAAGAATGCCGATGATCGCTGTAACCCCCGACTGGCAGGTTTTGCACTTCGGCACGTCCGCCACTGGCGCTTTGGTCAGGGTCAGGATCAGCGCGGCCACCGCCAGCATGACAATAGCAATGGCGATGGGCATTCCCACCACAACCGGCTCGGTCGTCTTGCCGGGAACGGTCCGCAACACGGGCAGGATTCCGGCCAGCACGACCAGCACCACGCCACCGAAGAAGATCCATGCGCTGGCTTGCGCGCCGGATTTCAAAGCCGGGAGCGCCGCCGTTGCGCCCGCTCCCTGGCGTGAAGGCGGCGCGAGTTCGCCGGACTGCAAGCGTCGTTGGTACTCCGGATCGTCCTTAAGTTCCTTGCCCACCCTAAGCTGCACTAACGCCGCGATGACGACCGCCAGCAAAGTAGAAGGGACGCAGATGAGGAGAATTTGGACGAGACCAAAATGATGAGTGGCCAGCAAGCCGATCATCGCGGCAGTGGCCGCGGAAACGGGGCTGGCGGTGATCGCCTGTTGCGACGCGATGGTGGCGATAGCCATCGGCCGTTCCGGGCGTATGCCACTCTCGTGCGCGACCTCGTAAATTACCGGCAGCAAGGGATACACAATGTGACCCGTGCCTGAAGCAAACGTGAACCCGTAGGTCACCAGCGGGGCGACAATCGTGACCTGCTTCGGGTTTTTGCGGATGATGCGCTCCGCCACGCGTACCAGGAAATCTACTCCGCCGGCCACTTCCATGGCCGATGCGGCCATGATGACGGTCAGGACAATGATGAGCACCTCGCCCGGGATCGCTCCGGGTGGAACACCAAACCCCACCACCAGCACCAGCAGACCAACCGCGCCCCATAATCCCAGCCCAACCCCACCCGAACGGGCACCCATCAACAACGCGCCGATCAGGACCAGGAATTCAAGGCAGAGTTTGATAGTCACAAAGAACCGGAAGCGTTGCGGGAACGAACTAAAGTGGGCAGCTCCGCGCCCGCGAAGGTTGAGGTTCCGTTGGCTAGCATGGCTGGACGTTTGGTTTCTGATTAAATGGGCTATTACACGGTTTCGCGAGATCGGGCGGCCTGCCCAGTTTCCTTAAGGAAGAAAGTTAAGATCAGTGCCAGACCTATGCCGTAGAGCAGCGGCTGAAAACCAGCCTGGTAATGCTTCAGACCCATGACATCGGCCCCTTCCGATACTTGAACTAATCTTGAACCGAATACGGGGCTGAGCAAGGCGCTCAATGTAAAATTGATAAAGTTAATGACTCCGGTCGCAGAGCCGCCCAACTCCGGCGGATTAGCTTCCTTGATCACCGTGTAGGGCAGCATCGCGGCGCCGGATGCGATTCCCATAAGGACACCCACGATGGGACCTCGGAGGATCGCGGGGTTGCCAAACAATACCCAGGCGAATATACCCAGTAGCACCAACGTGCCGGCGATGATGACCGGCTTTCGACGTCCGAGCCGATCGGAAAGGAAGCCGAGCAACGGGCAGCCCAACATCCAGCCGAGGGGAATCGTGGCCGCCAGCGTGACTGCAGCGTCGAACTCACGGCCACGTGCCTCTTGCAGGAAGCGCACTCCCCAGGTCATGCCGAATATTGTAGTGGGAATGAACAACAAGCCAGAGACCACTCCGCATAAGATGGATTGCGGATTGGCGAACACCTTACCCAGCGGAATGAGAAGGCTCGCAAGCCCCCCGCTGCGAACCGCAGGCCGTGGTTCCTCCTTCGGTAGAAATGCAAATAAACACGCACTGATGATAAGTCCGACTAACCCGGCGTAGATCCAGAATTGTCCCCAGGGAAGCCCCTTCTTGATAATTGGACCGACCAGGAATTGCCCTGCCGACCCACCCGCCATACCGAACATTTGTGTGGCGCCAATAAACGACGCGGCGCTGGACGCCGGGAAGTTTTTGGTGACAAGATAAACCGCCCCCACGAGAGCAAACACGCCACCGGCGCCCTGGAGAAAGCGTCCGATATTAGCGGCAGCGACGCTGCCTGTGCCGAACAGCAGGGCGCCGACACCAACCGTCGCAGCGCCGATTGGGATGACTCGTTTTGCACCGAAGCGGTCTATTCCCGCGCCAGCCACAAGGCTGAATGGGGAATACCCATAGTAGAACATGCCCACGATCGCGGAGACTCCCAGGGCGCTCACCCCAAAAGTTTCCGTCAGTTGCGGCATCATGACGCTGGGCGCCGAACGTAAGGCATACTGGTAGAAGTAGTACACTGCCACCAACAGCCAGGCCATCAGGGCGGGAACTGAGATTCGCTGGTTCATGTTCCTGGAGCTGCTTCAAATTATTTCAATACGCCTTCAGTCCCGCCGCGCGAAACCGGGCGACGGCTTCGTCAGTCGCCTGACGGGAAGGAGGTTGTGTATCTTTAAGCTGATAATCCATTTTCAGCTTCTCCCACTTGAAGCGGCCCATTTGATGAAAAGGTAGAACATCGACACGCTCGACATTGCCCAGGCTGGCGGCAAAGGCAGCGATCCGATCGACCTCAGCCAAGTCATCGGTCCAACCGGGCACGAGAACGAAACGAACCCAGATGGGCCGTCGAGCAGAAGCCAACCGGCGGGCGAAGGCGTGTACTGGCGCATTGTCCATCCCAGTTAGCCGCTTGTGCAGATCCGGCGACATGGCTTTGAGATCAAGCAGGACGAGATCGATTGATGCCAGGTCAGCATCACCAAGCCGATCGCCCAGATAGCCATTGGAATCGAGGGCGGTGTGGATACCCATCTGTTTAGCGGCCGCGAACAGCTTGAGCACAAACCGGTGTTGCATCAAAGGCTCGCCACCGCTAATGGTCAGCCCTCCTTTCATCGTCGCCAGTCCATGCCGATATTGCGCCACAACTTCCACCGCCCTGGATAATGTGACAGGCATGCCGTTGGTCATTTTCCAGGTGTCGGGATTGTGGCAATAAACGCAACGAAACTGACAACCCGCGAGCCAGGCAACTACTCGCACTCCCGGTCCGTCTACAGCGGAGCCAGTAGTGAATGAATGGACGAACCCGAAGTCTCCGCTTTCCAGCGCCGAACGGATGTCAGTCTCGCTGACTCGCTCGCCCAGCCCCACGCGCAAATCGAATTCGCTGCCGACGAGGGGTGGTTCAGATGTGCCCGATGGTGGGGTACTCACTGCTCCTCCTCCTCCAGAAGTGGAGGAGTTTGGGGAGAAGAGGAAGCGCGAATGATTCACGTTCACGTCGCGCCGTGGAACGTCCGGTTAATCACGTCCATCTGTTGCTCGCGGGTGAGTCGGACAAAGTTTACCGCATAGCCGGAGACTCGAATGGTCAGTGAGGGATACTTTTCCGGATGTTCCATGGCCTCGAGCAGCATCGCGCGGTTAAGGACATTGATATTGAGATGGTATCCGCTCGCGCCGAAGAACGCGTCCATGACACCCACCAGATTCGTGACCTGGTCTTCGGGCGTGCGGCCCAAACCTTCCGGCACCAGTGTCGTGGTAAGCGATATGCCGTCCGCTGCGTCACGATAAGGGATTTTGGCGACGGATGCCGCAGAGGCCATGATGCCGTGTGAATCACGTCCGTGCATGGGATTTGCGCCCGGTGCGAAGGGCTCGCCTTTGCGCCGTCCGTCCGGTGTGTTGCCAGTGTTTTTGCCGTAAACGACGTTGGAGGTGATGGTCAGGACAGATTGCGTGTGGATGGCGTTGCGATAGGTCGGGTGTTTACGCAATTTGCTCATGAACATGGAGACAACTGCAGCCGCGAGCTGGTCCACGCGGTTGTCGTTGTTGCCAAATTGCGGGTAATCGCCTTCGGTTTGATAATCGACGATCAGCCCTGATTCGTCGCGAATCACTTTCACACGAGCATGTCGAATGGCCGAGAGGCTATCAGCGACGACGGAGAGTCCGGCGATGCCAAAGGCCATGGTTCGGACTGGCGCATAGTCGTGCAGGGCCATTTCGATGCGCTCGTAGGAATATTTGTCGTGCATGTAGTGGATGACGTTCATCGCGTTTACATACACGCCGGCGAGCCAATCCATCGACGCTTCGAATTTTGCGGCGATATCATCGAAATCGAGATAGTCGCCTTTGACCGGTTCGGCTTTGGGGCTGACTTGCTTTCCAGTGACTTCATCGCGGCCACCATTGATTGCGTAAAGCAGGCATTTAGCGAGGTTCGCGCGGGCGCCGAAGAATTGCATTTGCTTGCCCATTAGCATGGGCGAAACGCAACAGGCAATGGCGCCGTCATCGCCCCACGCGGTGCGCATGAGCGAGTCGCTCTCAAATTGCAAGGCGCTGGTGTCGATGGCGACTTTCGCGGCGAATTTGCGGAAGTTTTCGGGTAAGCGCGGGGAGTACCAGATGGTGAGGTTAGGCTCGGGCGCGGGCCCGAGGTTGTAAAGGGTATGGAGAAACCGAAAAGTGGTTTTGGTGACCAGGGACCGGCCATCGTCCCCCATGCCCGCAAGCGATTCAGTGACCCACATCGGATCGCCGGCGAACAACTCATCATATTCGGGCGTGCGCAGGAACCGCACGATCCGCAGCTTGATGACGAAATCATCGACGATTTCCTGCGCCTGCTGCTCGGTGAGCGTGCCTTCGGCCAGGTCACGCTGGAAGTAGACGTCCAGAAAGGTTGAAGTGCGGCCGAGTGACATGGCCGCGCCGTTCTGCTCCTTGATGGCGGCGAGGTATCCGAAGTAAAGCCATTGGACGGCTTCACGGGCAGTGCGCGCCGGGCCGGAAATATCGAACCCGTAACTCTTTGCCATCGCGAGCAATTCATTCAACGCGCGAATCTGCTCGCTCAGTTCTTCACGGTCACGGATGACATCCTCCGTGGACATGGAAGCGTCGAGCGCGGATTTCTCGGATTCCTTTTGTTTGATCAGGCGAGCGACGCCATAGAGCGGGACGCGCCGGTAATCGCCAATGATACGACCGCGACCGTAGGCGTCCGGCAATCCTGTCAGGATATGCGAACTTCGGCAGGCGCGAATGGCGGGTGTGTAGGCATCGAACACCGCCTCGTTGTGGGTCTTGCGATATTTCGTGAAGGCTTCAACGACTGAAGGTGGCGCGTCATAGCCGTAGGTCTTTAGGGATCCAAGTACCATGCGAAAGCCACCGTTGGGCATGATTGCGCGTTTGAGCGGTGCTTCGGTTTGGAGCCCGACAATCACTTCGTTGTCGCGGTCAATGTAACCGGGGGCATGCGCGGTGATGGAACTTGGAATTAGAGAGACATCCAGCACCCCTTTTTTGCGCTCCTCCACAAACATGCCCTCCAGCTTTTTCCAGATCTGTGTCGTGCGATCGGTTGCTGGCGCGAGAAATTTCTCATCGCCTTCGTACGGAGTATAATTCTGCTGGATGAACCAGCGGACGTTGACATCCCGCTGCCATAAACCGGGACTGAACGCGCGCCAGGCGTCACTTTGGCCCGGTTTCTCGGCAGGTATGTCTTTCGCCTTCGGTTGCTCCGTGTAAGGAATAGTTCGAGAACCCGCTGCTGGTGCCGGCGGTTTCTGAGCGGGGACTTCCTTTAGCATAACACCAGGTTTGCCGCCAGCCCTGCTTCGCTCGTTTCCTTGTACTTCGCATGCATGTCTTTACCGGTGTCGGCCAAGGTTTTGATCGTGGTATCGAGATCCACCCGATGTCGCGATTCGATTTCATTAGTCGCAATCATTACCGCGATCCAGGCCTTCACAGCGCCGAAGGCGCAACGCTCAATGCAGGGGACCTGCACATAGCCGGCGACCGGATCACAGGTCATCCCCAAATGATGTTCGAGCGCCGACTCGGCCGCATTTTCGATGACCTGGGGGGATTGATCCAACACCTGGGCAATGAGGGCGGCTGCCATCGCCGAAGCAACTCCAATCTCAGATTGGCAACCACCTTCTGCAGCCGCAAGGGTCGCGTTGTGCTTGCACAAATAACCAATCGCCACGCCCGCAAGCAAACCCTCGCGGATTTTGTCCATCGGCACCTTGCGCTTGCTCTCGACGAGCGCATAAACAACGGCAGGCATCACGCCAGCCGACCCTCCCGTGGGCGCAGTGATGACCAAGTGGCCGCGGGCGTTCTCTTCTGACGCCGCCAGCGCAAATGCGGAGACTTGCGCAATCGCCCGATCCGTTTCGAATTTGTCGTCCTGAGCCCGCTCGTAAACGGTGGCGGCCTTGGAATGCAGCTTAATTGGGCCAGGCAGAAGGCCTTCCTTGATGGAGAGCCCTGATTTCACTGTGGCAAGCATTGCGTTGGCGATCTTGTCTAGAAACGCGTTGATCTGCTCTTCGGTCTTCCCGGACACCGCCACCTCATTCGCCATGATTACCTGCGCAATAGTGAGCTTATTGTCCTCGGCATGTTTACGCAGCTCCTTCATGGTTTCGTAGGGGTATTTCGGCGGGTTTTTTTTCGGCGGCGTGTAGCCCTTCCACTCAATGAAACCGCCCCCAACGGAGTAGTATTCCTGCTCGTAGATTGCCTTATCTCCCGCCATCAGTTTGCACGTCATCGTATTTGCGTGCGGAAAAGTCCCTTTGGGTGCGTCGTAAATCACGTCGGCCAGCGACAGGTTGAATGTCTTGTCACCGAGCTTCACCGGATAGGTTTGGTCCGGTTTTTCTTTCATCTCGTCCAGAAATAATGGGTCAACTGTGGCCGGTTCCTTGCCGACTAAGCCTGCGAGCGAGGCACGCTCAGTGCCATGCCCTTTGCCGGTTGCGCTCAAGCTGCCAAACAGGTGGACCTTGAGACCTGTCGCCTTCGCGAGTTGGTCAGCGGGCAGTTTCGTGCAACGCTGATAAAAGTCATAGGTGATGCGCATCGGCCCAATCGTATGCGAACTGGAAGGACCCGGGCCCACCTTGTAGAATTCGTCAACCAGGGTCATTATCGGACCTTTTGACCTCTTAACCACGTCCAGGCTGGGCGAGAGTGTCCCGCCCATTTTGTGGGCCTCGGATTCCTTGGCCGCTTGTGCCGCGCGCGCCTCAGGCGTCCAGGTTTTACCAGTCATTACGGCCGCCGCACCAATGACGGCATTCCGCATGATAAACGACCTGCGGTTGATCGAGGGAATCGCTGATTCCTCCGGCAATGATGTGGAGGAGGGCGTGGGATCAGGGTTTGGTTGAGTACTCATATTTTTTTGGTGTTTGGCTAATTCCAATGCGCTGGAATATTCTCGAACTTCGGCATCCGCATGGAAGACCTTATCAGGCATCGACCAGCGTCACATACTGCAGGATGTAGCTTCCACTATGCCAAAAGATAAAGCAACCCCCCATCCGTTGCGCAGGCCCCGCCCAAATCACAATCGCATTAGGCGCAAACATGCGACGAACACGCCTTTATCTCTCTTGAGTAACACGATCGCGCGGCCAGGATGCGAGGCGAGTGAACTTCCCTAAGGCCAACAAACGGGCGAAATGGCAACCAAGGGTCGAAATCCCGACTTACAACGACTGCCGGATTCTAATCACGTGTGCCTCTGATTCAACCTGACGCAAAACCTGTTTAGTGGGGAAGACAAATTCAGCGTCAATGCCGATGCCACTCAATGGCGGTTTGGATACGTGGCATTTGAGCGGACAAATGAGCCACCCGAGATAAAAAAAGCTGGCAAGCAGGTCGCAAGCCCGGTAGTTAAAAGCCAACGAATGAATAAACCCAAGCAATTCAATTTTGTCGCCGCGAGCCTTCTGGCCGTGGCCCTCGCAACACCGCTCGCTGGCTCCGCAGCCGAGATCGCCGCCAGTGATCAACCTGAAAGACCTTTCTATCGGCCGTTCACCCTGGGTCTTGAGGCCGGCACGACTGGTTTCGGCGGCTCAGCCACGTGGCGCTTCGCCGACCATTTCGGTGTAAGAGCGGGGGCGGACTATTTTTCGCTCTCCGACACTGGCTATGAAATTGAGGGCATCCATTACAATGCCAAGTTGCGGCTGTTGTCGGAACCACTCACGTTTAATATTTATCCCTGGATAAACAACTCGTTCCACATCAGTGTTGGAGTCATGTTCAACCAAAACCGTCTGACGGGCACTGCGGATCAGGTCGGAACAATCGTCATCGACGGCCAGCCATTCCCTGCGGTGGATGTCGGGAAGCTTGACATGAAAATCGAGCAGAGGTTGGTGAACCCGTACTTGAGCATTGGCGGGAATTTCTTCTACTTCGATCGCGCTCATCGCTGGGCGATGGGAGGCGAACTGGGAGTGGCATACACGGGTGATCCGTCGGTCAGCCTGACACGATCGGGTCCAGAGTCGGCGTTGATCGATGCAGCCGTTGACGCCGCAGAACGCAAACTCCACGACTATGCCGACAAGTTTCGATGGTGGCCTGTTCTGAAACTCGCAGTGACCTATTCATTTTAGTTTGATTCGAGATCAAACGATCAGCGAAAAGTAAGCCAGCACAGGAACTTCGTGTGTTGGCACCCCAGGCACGCCTATAACCGATTGCGATTGTCCGGATGCTCACACAAACTGCCTTTAATCGGAATCGGTTGCCGATTCCCAGCGGGATCGGAGAAAGACGACCGGAAACCAAAAAGGTCGGAGGGGAGATTCTCAAGAAACTCCGCTGACGCTCTTCGGCAGTTCAGCCAGGTTCGGGTCAATGTAGAGGTGGTGCCAGAGCTGCGTGGCCACCACGGCGGCAAGGCCAGCTTCCACCGAGAGACGCGGCAGCGAACCCGCCCGCATCTGACGAAAAGCACCCCGCCAGTGGCGCACGGCGGTTGCGTCGAAGTAGCCCGTGCGGCTCAAGGATTCATCGCTTAAAAGCTGGCCGACAAACGCCGGCTCGGGATCCATATGGAAGCTGTCCAGCGGGGCGCGGAAGATCACTTTGCGCCGCTTGTAAACGGACGCGGGCAGCCAGCGCTCCGCCAGCAGTCGCAGCAGATGCTTATCGCGGAAGCCCCTCAGTTTCCACTTCGGATCCAACCTGGCCAGGAACGCGAAAACCTCCTCATCCAAAAACGGATATCTCACTTCCACCGAGGAATGCATGGAAACGCGGTCGCCTTTTGCCTGGAGCAGGTGCCCGGCAAGAGTCACGCGGCCCGCAACCCAGATGCCGCGGTGCAGCGGATGCCAGCGTTTGGCGCGCGCGCGCGGAAACTGCAGGTCGGCCCACGGGTTCGCCTGCTCGCGCACTTCATGCATCGACCCGGAGTAAAAGCGGAGCTTGGAGAGACTGAGCAGCCCGTAGGAATCAATCCAGGCGTTCGGGCCGCCAAGCGCTTCCTCGATGTCGCGCCGGAACTCGCGCGGATATTGCGGCACATTCTTCAGCCGCAGGTAGCTGCGCCGCGCCACGTCGCTCAGGCGCACGCCCGGCAGGATATCGAGACACTCAATCAGTTTGGCGGCCTTGTACCAGGGGTAGCCGACCAGCCACTCATCCGCGCCCTCGCCGGTGAGGACGACTTTTTGGCCGCACTCGTGAACGCGCCGGGCCAACTGCAGCAACGCCGCGCACGACGTATCGATCACCGGCGCCTCGGCGGCTCGGATGAGTTCCGGGTAGGTGTTCACCGCGTCATCGGCGCCAAACTCCTGCACGATCGGTGGCTTGGTTTTGATGTACCTTGCGACGAGGTTCGCCGCGTCGAGTTCGTCCAGCTCAGGCGAGTCCACGCGGATCGTGTAGGTGTTGATCGCGGAGCCCTTCAGGTGACAAGCGAGCGCCGCGATCATGCTCGAATCGACGCCACCGGACAAATACGAGCCAACGGGCACGTCCGCTTTCAGACGCGTGTCTACGGCTCGCAGCATGACCTGCTCAAATGCATCGACCAGGCGGCGCGGGTCATCGCCGCGTTCTTCGTCACCAAAATCCGGAAAATCCATTTCCCAATAAGCGCGGTCCGCGATCTCGGCGTCTCGGCCCCGTTCGCTGCTGGGGGTGATTTCCAGAAAGTGCCCGGCGCGCAGCAAATGCACGCCCTCGAAGCACGTGATCGGCCCCGGCAATGCGGCGAATGTGAAGATGTGGTCGATGCCTCGCCGGTCAGGCCGCGCTGGCACCATGCCCGAAGCCAGCAGCCCTTTGATCTCTGACGCGAACAGCAGCCAGTCGCCCTGCCTCGTCCAGTAGAGCGGGCAGATCCCGAACCGGTCGCGCCCGAGCAGCAGGCGTCGCGCGCGTTGGTCCCACAGCGCGATGGCAAACTGCCCGCGCAGCCGCTCGAACATTCCCCGCTGATGCTCCTCCCAAAGATGGGGGATGACTTCCGTGTCGCAGTGCTTCACCAGGCGATGCCCGCGCGCTTCCAACTCCGCCCGCTTTTCGAGGTGGTCAAACAACTCGCCATTGAAGACCACGACGACGTTCCCGTCCTCATTGGTCACCGGCTGCTGGCCATCCGCGAGGCCGACAATGCTCAACCGGCGCGAAGCCAGCGCGACGCCCGGTTGAAAAAAGAAGCCCTCTTCGTCCGGGCCGCGATGCACGAGGGCACGCGCCATCCTCCGCACGATTTCCTCCGGCACTGCTCGTTGCTGGGTGAGATCAATAATGCCTGCGATTCCGCACATAAGAGCTTGCTCTACTTTGAACGCCGCCCGCTGGCGACAGTTTTTTCACTCAGCCCGGGTCTAATAAATCCCGGAGAGGATCGATTTTTGCCGCCTGCGGCGAGACTTTCGAGCGCCGCATGAAACGGAGGTGTCAACTCTTTCCCAAATGTTTCAGGAGAATCCGCTTCACCTCGGCAATTCCCAGTGGGTGCTGGTTTGTCCAGTGATGGCTGGGGATGATGAGTTCGCTCTGCGCCCCATCGAGGTGGCTGCTCCAATAAGGAACGATGCCGTCGGTGCTCACAGGCGACTCATGGCCGAGGTTGCCACCTTTGCCTCGGTCGCCAAGGATGGAATGGTAGGGGACCCCTTTCGCCAGAGGCAGTTCCGCCAGGGTGGTGACGAAGCGGTTCTTGGGATTGAGGAAATCGATGCTGTTGGGCATCTTCTTCAATTGTTCGCCGGTGGGATTCGGCTTCGCCAGCTTAATAGCTTTGGTATCGCGCGGCAGCATCTTCTTGGGGCTGCCGATTAACATTGAACCCATATGCCCCAGGAAGCTGGTGGCCAGATCAGCGCCACGGTGCGAGGGCGAGAGAAAAACCACCCGGCCGATTTCAGGCCGATGTTGGAAGATCAGCGCCTCAGTCATGATTTTGCGGGTCTCGTCCGAAAACGGCATTTCTTCGGGCGGTTTGTCGTAGGTTGCATTCCAGAGCGTCATGCCGCTATCGGTGATCAACGTCCGGCTGATCATGCCGCCCATGCTGTGACCGAGGACGATGATGGGCTTGTGGTCCGGGTAACGGGAGTTAATGGCATCGAGGTCTTTTCGAAGGACGGCGGCCGAAAACGGATAAGGAAAGCCGGTTGGGTAGCTGAAGAACCAGAACTGGTAGTTTTCCCGGATGGTGCGATCGCTCCGAAGGGTCTCGATCAAGGGTGCCCAGGTAGCCTGCGAATCACCGAGCCCGTGCACACAGAGAATGGGAATTTTTTTCGGGTCATATGGTTGCAGCCGCGCCAGCCGCATCGTCGAAGCGGATTGATCCGGGTTCAGAAAACCCTCGATCTCCTTTTCCCTTGGCTTCAGTTCCGCCAGGGCCAGCGCGATGGGTGCAACAAAGTCCGCGGCCAACTGAAAGGTATGGCCGCCCAGCCGGACGGTTTCAGTCGAAAGTGGATCCGCATAGTAGGCGGTGCAGTTCTTTCCCTCGAAGGCCAGCAATCCCGTCACACCATAAAAAAGGTGCTTTCCCTGGGCATAAGGATCGATCTCTATTGGGTTAAAATCATCTTTGCTAACCGCCACCAGGGGCGCTCCGAGGCCGTCCTTGGGATGGCTTTGAACCACAAGGGAACCTCTGAATTTGTAGCGGTCCGCGGGCAGAAAATTGTAGTTGGCCGGGTTGCGCTCTGGCTGCGGATCGGATTTCATCGAAAGATTCCAGACTTTGCCTGTTCCCGGACACAGCACGGGAGCATTCCACGGTTCCAGGCTCGCCTCGTGGAGGATCTCAAAGATCCGGCCGACGGCGAAGTTATAGTCCTTCCGCGCCGTGACGTCGTCGGGATGCCCTTTCAAAACTGCCGTGGCCGCCGCCGCGGCATCCAGGTAGATGCCAATGCGGGCCTGGGGTTGTTTCGCGGAATGCTTGCGAGCCTGGGCGATCGACTGACCGGCGGGAGTAGCTGACTGGTAGCTCGGGCGCGTTTCCTGGAATGAAGCATAGTGCTTGCAGCCGGTCGCGACCAAAGCGAGGGCTAACAAGAGGGTGCGGAGACAGGATACAGTTTGCATATTCGCGCGAAAGCGAAGGTGTAGCGAGTTGGGCAATTGTCAAGCTATCCCGCCATGGCTCGGGATTGAGTCTTCTCGTATATTTCAACGTCGTAAATATTGCCGGATCCCACAAGCCGTACCCGTCGAAAATCAGCGGATGTCAGGAGGGAGCGCAGACCTTCCCTGTTGCGGTAGTCAAATTTTCTTCCAAACAATTCCAGAATCCGCGTGCTGGCATCATCCCTGCAGGTGTTGACGATCAAACTGGCGCAGTCCGTTGTCATGTCATACAACCGCTTTACCAGATCCTGTGCCGTCGGCGCTTCAACCTGCGTCTTGAGCTTGAGCCGCTGCTCGGTCGTGCAATATGAAAACCCCTGGAAATATTCCAGGATGCCTATGGCCGTGACAACATCATACGGTGCGCTGCAGGCCGCGCCCTTCTGGTACTCCGCAAAAATGTCTTCAGTTTCGGCCGAGATACCAAATCCCGTTCCGAGGTCGTGCTTTCTTTCCCGCGTCGTTGCAAGCTTGTCCATTAAGCGGTTGGCCTTGGCGATGTTCGCTTTTTCCCAATCGGTTATTGTGACTGTAAGCAGGCGGGGGTGGTATCCGTCCCGAATAAGTCTGTCATAAACGAGTATCATGCTCAAACCGGTGCCTGCGGCCACAGCCTTCAGCCGGACCGGTTTTTCCTGCTCAAGCCAGCGCCTGGCCGTCTCATACGTGGCTCGAGTTTCCAATGCCATCCTTAACCGCACATCCTTCCCCTGAACCGAGTCTAGAAAAAGCCTGTCCCACAAACCACCGTTCATTCTGATTTCTGGAGCGAGCATCATGTAATTGCCATTCATAGGATCTCCTCCTTCCACCAACGACGCAGTTTCGCTCCTGGAAGAACCAAGCAACGCTCTGGCATAAGGATGCCTGCTCCGCTCCATGAGTTTGTTGCTGAACACCTCCACTTCGGAGCCTGGCGCATCGGCGGGCTTGCTCGAGGTCGTGGTCCATTGCAGGACGCGGTAAGAAACTCTGGCCAACGTTCTTTGGACCCATCCAGCCGGCCTCGTTTCGCTTGCGCCAAAGATGGTGCGGCTCAGACTCGCAACAATTTCCTCGGACAATTCATCCTGGTCTTTACAATACAAAGCCTCTACCGCTTCCATTGGCTTAACGTTGATCATTTTTGAATGGGCGCTGGTTTGCGAGCGCGCGGAGGCCTCGGTCGTAAAATGACTCTTGGTAGTAACGGAATGCATGGTCGAGTCTGGATGATGTTTGCGGGGCAATATTACGCCTGGAGGGCTAAACTGGGTAAAAGCCTTGAACCACGCCATCCGGGATAGACACCGCTGATCACCCCGACCACAACGGCGATCGCCACGGAGGTGAGCAGGAGTTTGGGGCTGAGATTAGGTTCCAGCAGACCGCGGATACCGGTGGTGTGTTCCAATGCCCAGATCCCCAGCGCTCCCAGAGCCACACCGACCAGGCCGCCGAGCAGGCCCAGCAGGGCGGACTCGCACAGCACCATGTAAACGACGCGCCGAGGTTTCCATCCCACGGCCAGCAGAATGCCGATTTCATGAGTGCGCTCGAACACGGTCATCAGCATCGTGTTCATTACGCCAAGAATTCCCACGATGATGGCGAGGAGCGAGGTGCTCCAGCTCGTGGCGCGCGCGATCCGGAAGCCCTGGCTGCTGGACACCACTTCATTGGCCACCATGGCGCGGCCTTCGGGGAAGATTTTTTTAATCTGTTCGCAGAGCTGTTTCACGTCCTCCTTCGAGGTGTTAGAGGCGAGCCGGATGTCAATGAAGTTGACTTTGCCCTCGTTCTTTGTGATCTCCTGAAGCACCTCGAGTGAGAGCATGATGGCTCCGTTCTCTACCACGGCGCGGCCATCGACGATTCCGACCACGGGCAGTTCTTCAGCGTCAATCTGCACCGTGTCGCCGACTTTCTTCCCCAACACTTCCGCGGCCATGCGACCCAGTACCACCGCGTGTTCCTTACCGTCGCGAGGCATCCGGCCTGACATGACATTGAGCTTTTCCCAGGTGAAACCTCCCCACTCCCGACCGGATACCATCATCATCGGAGCATCTTCGATGCTTTGCATCTCCATGAGCACGGAGGTGGTTTTAGCCACGCTTCGCAGCTTTGCAATCCGGGCCTGCAGGGACGCGTCAAATGCCTTGGGCATGAATCCGCCTTCCATGTTGCTGACCACCACGTCGATGCCGATCACGTCCAATTGTCTGCCGATGCTTTTCTCATAACCCGAAGCGAGTCCGACCAGAGCCACGACAGCAGCAATTCCAAGGGAGATTCCGAACAAGGTCAGCCCGGTCCGGACCGGACGTCGAAGAAGCCCGCGTACGACGATGGTGAAAAATGTCATTTAATGCTTCAGCGGTTGGAGTATCATTCGAAACTTGGTCCAGCTTGGCAAAGCATGGCGCTGCCAATCGTTTTTTTCACTTGATCCGGGAGAAACTCTATTTTGCAAAGTATCACATCCATCATGTTGCACGATGCTATCTAAATAGCAACCTCAAGTGTCGGGTTTTGCATCTGCTTAATCGTTGGCGCATACGGTTCGGATTGTTCCGCCCACGCTTACCAAACCAAGTGTTAACTTTTTACAGTTTTTTTCTTTGCCTTTTTGTGATTATTTGACAGGCTTTACGTTGTTGGCTGGCCGAGTCACGCGCTTGACGGATTGGGGTTAAAAGGGGTCATCGCGCGGTGAGCACACGAAACGCTTTTGAATTCAAATGTCCAAGCATCTCATTGCTATCATCGGAATCAGTTGCCGATTGCCCGGCGGGATCAATTACCCCGATGCGCTTTGGAAACCCCTGGTCGAGGGCCGCGAGGCCGTCGGCGACGTGCCGCCGGCTCCACCGTATGTCACCAAGGTCTAATACCCCGCCCGCCCCAGGTTCTGCAACACTCCCTCCCCATGTCGATTGCGCTGGGGCACTCAAGACCCGTTAATTCAAAAAATGTTTAAGGATCGCATTGCTATCATCGGAATCGGTTGCCGATTCCCCGGGGGAATCAATCACCCCGACGCGCTTTGGAAACTCCTGGTCGAGGGCCGCGAGGCCGTCAGCGACGTGCCGCCGGATCGGTGGAACGTCGAGCGCTTTTATGACGCAGAACCGGGAATTATCGGGAAGTCCATCGCGCGGCGCGGCGGCTTCATCGATGGCATCGACCAGTTCGATCGACATTTTTTCAGCATCTCGGCGCGCGAAGCGCCCTACGTCGATCCGCAGCACCGGCTGCTCCTTGAGACGGCGTGGGAGGCGATCGAAGACGCGGGCCTGGTGCTGGATTTTGAAAAAGGCACCGACCTCGGGGTGTTCGTCGGCATTTCGCACAATGATTACCAGGTGATCCAGGGCACGCCGTGGGACTCGCACGGTATTTCACCACATTCGCCCACTGGCAGCGCCCACAGCATCGCCGCCAACCGCATCTCTTACTGCCTGAATTTGCGCGGCCCGAGCGTCGCCATGGATACCGCCTGCTCATCCGCGCTCACCGCCGTCTACGCGGCGTGCGAACACATTCGGACGGGACGCGGCGACACCGCGCTCGCCGGTGGGGTGACGGTGATGATCACGCCCGGCGGTTTCATCGGTTTCTCCCAGGCCTCGATGCTCTCGCCGGACGGCAAGTGCAAGGCTTTCGACGCCTCGGCCAATGGCTTCGTCCGCGGTGAAGGCGCGGGCATGTTGCTGCTGAAGCGCCTATCGCAAGCGATCGCCGACGGTGACCCGATCCACGGCGTGATCATCGGCACGGCGCTGAACCAGGACGGCCACACCAACGGCATCTCGCTCCCGAGCGCGCAGGCCCAGGCGCGGCTCGTCCGCGACGCCTGCATCGACGCGGGTATCGCGCCTTCGCGGATTGGGTTTGTCGAAGCCCACGGCACGGGCACCGCCGTAGGCGATCCGATCGAAGCCCACGCCCTGGCGGAGGCCTTGTGCGCCGACCGCCCGGCCACATCCCCGCTGCTGATCGGTTCCGTGAAGACGAACCTTGGCCACCTGGAAACTGCCGCCGGCGTCGCCGGTCTCGTAAAAGCGGTGCTTGTGCTCAAGTACGGGCAAGTTCCCGCCAATCTCCATTTTGAAACGCCTAACCCGAACATCGACTTCAACAGATTGAAGCTGCGTGTCAACTCTGCGCTCGAACCATTCCCGGAGACCGATGGCACGCGCATCGTAGGTATCAACTCGTTCGGCTTCGGCGGGGCCAACGCGCACATCATTATCGAAGAAGCCCCGCCACGTCCGCACCGCGAGCATTGTGAAACGTCCGACGAACGCGCCTGGCCAATCGTCCTTTCCGCTCGTTCAGAGGACGCCCTGCGAGGCTCCGCGCGGCAGCTCGCGCACTGGCTCGATGAGCGTTCACACGCCAATGGCGACTCCCCATCTCTGCCCGATCTCGTTCATTCGCTCGGAGCGCGGCGCAATCACCACGCGCATCGGCTTACCATCGTCACAAGATCGCTCACCGAGCTGGCTCAGGAACTCGACGGCTTCGGCTCGAAACAGGAGAGCCCAAAGGTCCGCACCGCCTTCACTCCGAGCCGCGAAACAGCGCCGCGCATCGCCTTCGTCATGAGCGGACAGGGTCCGCAATGGTATGGCATGGGCCGCGAGCTGTTCCGCCACGAGCCGGTCTTCCGGGCGGCCTTCGAACGCTGCGCCGCCGCCATGAAACCATGGGCCCGCTTTTCCCTGCTCGAGGAACTTGCTCGCACCGAGGAAACTTCGCAGATACAACGCACCGAGATCGCGCAGCCGGCGATTTTCGCCATGCAGGTCTCGCTGGCGGAGTTGTGGAAGTCCTGGGGCATCGCTCCTTCCGCCATCGTCGGGCACAGTGTCGGAGAAATCGCCGCGGCTTGCGTCGCTGGCGTGTTCAGTTTGGAGGAAGCCGCGCGGATCATCGTGCTCCGGGCGCGCTTCATGGAAGGCTGCGCGCGCGGCGAAGGCACCATGCTCGCCTTGGGTCTGGGCGAAGAAGAAGCGCGCGCGTTGATCGCGCGCCACGACCGCACCGTCACTATTGCCGCCATCAATGGCCCGCGTTCCCTGACCCTCGCCGGCGCGCGCATTTCGCTCGAAGCAATGCTCGCCGAAATGGAACCGCAAGGCGTCTTCGCTCGACTCGTCGGCGTCGATCATCCCTTCCATCACCCGCTGATGCAGCCGGCCTCCGAGGAACTCGAGAAAGCTCTCGCCGATATCGTACCGCAGACCGATACCGTTCCATTTTTCAGCACCGTCACGGGCAAGCGTTGCCCCGGCGAAACGTGCAGCGCCATCCACTGGGGTCGAGGCGTGCGGCAACCGGTGCTGTTTGCCTCGGCGGTCAATGCCCTGGCGGAATTCGGCGTGGACGTGTGGCTCGAAATCGGCGCGCATCCTGCCTTGCTTCACTCCCTTAAGGAATGTCTCACCGGTCTGAGTGCCAAGGTTACAGTGCTGTCTTCGATGCGTCGCGAGCGGGAGCACGAGTCCCTGATCGACACCGCGATCGATCTCCATTGTGCCGGCGTGCCGTTGGATTTTGCAGCTATGACTCCCTCGCGCCGGCTGCTCTCGTTGCCGGCTTACGCGTGGGACAAAAGCCGCTGGTGGCATGAAGCCAGCGACTGGCGCGAAGGCCGCCTCGCTCCGGGCGGACGCGGGCTGCTCGATAGTCGTCTGCCGCGCGCGACACCGACCTGGACCGCCCGGCTCGATGCCCGCCACATGGCGTTTCTAAAAGATCACAAGGTGGACAGCCACATCATCTTCCCGGCCGCAGGCTTCGTGGACCTCATCCTCGAAGCGGGCATGAAATTGTTTGAAGGTCGCGCGTTCGTCGTTGAGGACTTTGAAATCCGCAAACCGCTCATCCTGCCCGACCCGGCCTCGAGCGTGCATATCGAAATTTCCTACGACGCCAACGAGCGCACGTTCACGATCCAGAGCCGCTTTGATCAAGGCGCGGCGTGGTCGCTGCATGTCGTCGGGTCGCTGCGCGGCGAACGCACGGAATCGATCTTTGCAGGGACGACTTGGGAAAGCACGGCGACACCCGGCACCGAGCATGTCGAAGTGGAAGGCTTCTATCGCTATATGAGCGATCTGGGGCTGCGCTACGGCGAAGAATTCCGACCGATTCGCGAACTCTCCGCGGGTGTGGGTCACTCCGCTGGCCGCGTGGCGTTGTCCGAGGTCATTGCCGCCCGTGCCGGTGAATACGCGCTGCATCCGGTGCTCCTCGACGGCGCGCTGCAAACCTTTTCCGCCGGCGCCGCGACTATCGAGGATCGCCGTTCGCGCATGAAATTGCCGGTGCGTTTTGCGCGCATCCTTTTCCTGCGCTCGCCGGGCGCAGCCGCGCGCGTGCGCGCCAGGGTCTTGCAGTGCAACCAGGAATTCGTCGAGGGCCAGATCAGTCTCTATGACGATGCGGGACAGCCGTGTGTGCTCGTCGATGGCTTTCGCGCGATCAGCGTCTCGGGCGTCCGCCGTTCCAGTGCGCCGGGCAGCACGCGCGACGTGGTTTACCACGTGGATTGGAAACGCGCGCCCTCGGCATCTCAGTCAGCACTGCCCCCTGCGCTATCTCTTGGACAATTGCAAGCCGCCGCCGCAAGAGCGCTGGAACAAGTCATCGCCATCCGGGGCCGTCAGGAATTGCAGGCGGCGATCGCGGCCGGCGACGACCTCACCGCCGCGCAGCTCGCCCAGGGTCTGCGCGAAATGGGTGTGACTGCTGGCCAGAAGTTCACTGCCGATTCCCTGCGCATCGCCATGCCGATGCAGCCCGCTTTTGCGCGTTTGATGAACTGCCTGGTGACACGCGGTTTGTTTAAGAACGGCGATGGTTACCGACCGACTGCGGCATTTACCACAGCGGCGGATTCGGCGCAGGAAGCCTTGCGCGCCTTCGTCACGCAGCACCCCGGCCATCTACCCGAGGGTCTGCTCAGCGCGGGAAATTGCGCGGAACTGGGCCCGATCCTGCGTGGGGAAAAGGACGCCGTGCAGGTGCTGTTTTCCGGAGCGGGAGCGGAGCTGCTGGAACAATTTTACGGCGATGGCCTTTACACCAGCCACTGGCTGGCTGCAATCAGCGCGGCCGTTCAGGAGGCTGCGCTCCATTTGCCCGAAGGCCGTGGATTGCGCATCCTCGAAATCGGCGGCGGCACCGCTGGCCTGGCCGCTCAGGTGTTGCCCCTCTTGGAACGCGGCCTGCACACCTACACGTTCACTGACGTTTCAGCGGGCTTCTTCCCCGGCGCGCGGCAAAAACTGGCCTCCTTCCCTGAAGTCGAGTGCAAGATTTTCGATCTCGAAAAACCGGGCACCGATCAGGATCTCGCCGCAGGATCGTTCGACTTCATCATCGGCACCAATGTGCTGCACGCGGTAAGCGATGTTTCCGCGACGCTCGGCCACTTGCGCGATCTGCTGGCGCCGGGAGGCACTCTGGTCTTCATGGACACGGCGACGCCCCAGTTATGGACCGAGACGGTCTTCGGTCTCACGAGCGGTTGGTGGCGGTTCACCGATCGCGAGCTGCGCCCCCATCAGCCTTTGCTGGAACGCGCGCAATGGGAGCGAGCGCTGACGCAGGCACATTTCGGCGAAGTGACTTCGCTGCCGGGGTTGCTTGGACCTTCGGGTGGTGAAGGCCAGATTGGACTGTTCGCACGTAAGGCCTGGCAGCAACCTGCAGCCGCGGCCACGCCGGTGGAAGCTCCCGGGGAAAAATCATGGCTCATTTTCGCTGACGCCTCCGGGCTGGCCGGGCAACTGGCAACGCAACTGCGCGCCGCCGGAGCGCATTGCCGGATCGCGCGGCCCGGCAAACAGTTTGCGCCGGCTGGAACCGACACTTTCACCCTGCGCGCGGAAGCACCGGAAGATTGGACACAACTTCTCGCAGCCTGCGCATCCGCCGCGCCGGTCGAGCGGATTATTTACCTGTGGGGGCTGGACGCGCCTGCGGAAGTCGCGGATCCACTCATGGGCACGGACGCTTTGCTGCACCTTTGCCAGGCGCTTGAAACGACTAATCCCGGAGGCAAAGTGCGGATGGATGCCGTTACACGCGGGGCCCAACCCGTCGGACGTGACGGCGCCGCGACGTCGGTCGCTCAGGCTCCCGGCATCGGCTTGTTCCGCGTCATCCTCAACGAATACTCCAACCTTTCCTACCGCGGGATCGACCTGCCGCCAGTGGCTTCTGAGTCCGATTCTGCGCTGGTCTGGAGCGAACTGTCGCGCAACGGCGCCGACCGCGAAATTGCCCTCCGTGGCGAAGCCCGCTACACACAACGCCTCACGCGAGGTCGTCCGTCCTTCCAGCAGTTGCTCGATCCGGCGGTGCCTTTGCGCTTGGAGTCCCAGGAGCGCGGCCAGCTCGACACGCTGCGCTTCGCGCCGTTCGCCCCAAACCCCTGCGGGCCAGGTGAAGTGCTGCTCGACGTCAAAGCCGCGGGCATGAACTTCCGCGACGTGCTCAAGGCGCTCGCGCTTTATCCCGGCGAGGCGCCGGACGCGCGCATCTTTGGCGACGAAGTTGGCGGTGTCGTCAGGGCCGTCGGTGCCGGAGTCAAGCACGTCGCGCCGGGCGATCGCGTGTTTGGTCTCGCGGTCTTTGGCCTCGCAACCCAGACCCTGGCGCGCGGTGGTGATGTCCGCCGCATCCCCGGGAAACTGTCGTTTGAGGAAGCAGCGACCTTGCCCGTGGTTTTCATGACTTCATGGCATGCGCTCAAAAGCGTGGCCCGCCTCCGGGCTGGCGAACGTATCCTCATTCACGCGGGCGCGGGTGGCGTCGGCATGGCCGCGATCCAGATCGCGCATCACCTCGGCGCCGAGGTCATCGCCTCGGCAGGCAGCGCAACTAAACGCGCGTTGCTCAAGGCCCTGGGTGTGAAGCATGTGATCGACTCCCGGCGTGGCGACTTCGCCGAAGCCGTAATGGAACTCACCAACCGGCGCGGCGTGGACGTCGTTCTCAACGCGCTCGCTGGCGAAGCGATCCCGATGGGGCTCTCATGCCTGGCCGAGTTCGGCCGCTTCATCGAGATCGGCAAACGCGACATTTACCAGAACTCTCGCATCCCCCTCTGGTCGCTCCGGCGCAATGCGTCGTTCCATGTCGTCGCGATGGACGCCGTCTTCAGCGGCGATGAAGCACTGACCAGAGAGATGCTCGGCGAGCTCGCCGAATTGGTCGAAAAAGGCACGCTCACGCCCCTGCCCTTCCGTTCTTTCCCGGCCTCTCGTATAGACGCCGCGTTCCGGCTCATGGCGAGTGGCAAGCATATCGGCAAAGTCGTCGTGTCCTTCCCGGAGGCGTTTGTGCCGCGTCGTTGCGAGGCGCTCGCACCGCCGTTCGCCATCAAGCCCGACGGTTGTTATTTGATCACCGGAGCCTTCGGAGGCTTCGGAAAAGTCCTGGCCGAGTGGCTGATGAAATGCGGGGCGCGGCACCTCGTGCTCAGCAGTCGCAGCGGCGCGGCCACCCCAGCAGCGGAAGCGTTCCTCCAGAGCCTCCGCGCTCGCGGCGTGAACGCGAAGGTGGTGCGGGCCGACGCCGGTTCAGCCGACGATGTTTCCCGGCTGCTAGCGGAAATCCGCGCGGGCGATCAACCGCTCCGCGGAGTGTTTCACCTCGCGATGGTGATCGACGACGCACCGCTCGCCGCGCTCAACCGCGAACGCCTGCGGACCGTGATGGAGCCAAAGGCCTATGGCGCATGGCTGCTGCACAAGGGCACACAGGATCTCCCGCTCGATTGCTTTGTAATGTTCTCGTCCATCTCCAGCATCTTTGGGAATCCGGCACAGGGGAATTACGGCGCGGCCAACGCCTTCCTCGACTCGCTTGCCCATCATCGTCACGCGCTCGGTCTCCCGGCGCTGGCCATGAACTGGGGGGTCCTCGGCGGCGAAGGTTACGTCGCGCGTAATGAGCGCGTAGCCGAATTCCTCGCCCGGCAAGGCACAACGGAACTCTCACCGGGTGAAGTGATGTCGCTTCTTGAATCGTCCCTCGTTGCCGGCAACACACAGGTCGCCGCCATCCGCGTGGATTGGGCAAAGTGGCGGCAATTCTTCCGCACCATGCAGGAGAATCCGCTGCTCGAACGCATCCTCGAATCCGTCGACGCTCAGGAGGGTGGCGGCGTAACGAGCGATTGGCGGCTCATGATCGAATCGGCCGCGCCTGCGGACCGCGAACCGATCATCGCCGCAGCGGTGCGCGATGTCATCGGCTCCGTCTTGCGCGTCAAGCCAGACAGCCTGCGCAATGACCAGCCGCTAACGGATCTCGGGTTGGATTCCCTGATGGGCGTCGAAATCGAAAATTCGCTCGAGGCGGTCACCGGCGTGGCCTTGCCACCGACCAGCCTGATGCGAGCTCGCACCATCAGCCAAATCGCTTCGCTCATCGCGGGCTACATGGGTGGCAAGACCGCCACTCCAGCGCCCTCGCCCGCCGTGGCTCCGGTGGAAGCCTCGGTGACCGAGGATGTCGATCTGGAGGCGTTGTCCGACGAGGACATCGACCGTTTGCTCGGCGCCGATGCTACCGTGGAGGAACTTCCCGATCCGAAATGAACAGCGTTCTGGCTGACCGACCTGAAACCGTGTCCGGAGACAAGCGCGCGCTATTAAGACAACGCCTGGAAAGTGGGGAAGCCCGCCTCCACCCGATCACCTTTCCCCAACGGGAGTTGTGGGAGACCTCCCCGGTGGAGGTGACAGATCCTGCAAACCATATTTGCGGCTTCGTTGAAATAAAGGGCAAACTCACTTTTAAGGAAGTCGAGATGGCCATCAATCGGGTCGCTGAGCGGCAAGAGGCAATGCGCATCTCTTTCCTGCCGGGAAAAGAACGCGTGTTGCAGATGATTCGGTCCAGCGCTAAAGTATTGGTGAACTACCGTGAACTCTCTTCCTCTGAAGCTCGGCCGGAAGCGCTCGAGGAGCTGATGAAGGAAACGTATCGGTTGCCGTTCGATTTAATGCAAGGGCCGCTCTACCGGGTGAACATGTTGCGCCGGGCCGCTAACGACCACATCCTGGCTTTCTCGATCCATCACGCGATCGCCGATGGCTGGTCGTTGGGTGTCTTCGTGCAGGATCTATGCACGGCTTACGTGATGGGGTTATCACGCTTTCGCAAAGCAGTCGCCGTGGGAGTGATGGGGCTCTCGGATACACTGCCTCCCGTATCCCAAACTTACAGCGATTGGGCTGCGGCCGAGCGCGCTTTCTGGCAACCGGCCGAGTTGGAGCAGCGAGCGGCCTTTTGGAAGTTGCAGCTCGCGGATTATCGCCGAATCTGGAGCGCCATCGAGGGGGCCGATACCGCTTCGGGTCCGCATCAGCGCATGATTTCTCATTTTCCCGCCGAGCTTGCGAATGCCGCGCGGGAACTCGCCCGCCGCAACGGCGCGACGCTCTTCACTACCTTGCTCGCCGCCTTTCAGAGCGCCCTCTCACGCTGGACGGGCGCGCAGGACATCCTCGTAGGCACACCGGTCGCGAACCGCACAAAGCAGGCAACGAACGAAACAATGGGCTACTTCGCGGGGATTGTGCCGCTCCGGGGCGCGGTTCAGCCCGAGCGCTCGTACTCGGCCGCGCTCCGCGCTCTGCATCAGACCACTGTGGACTGTTTTGCAAACGCCATGCCCTTTGCCGAACTCGCCCGCGCTCTGGGCGACGCGGGAACGCCGGGACATAATCCGATTTTCGAGGTGCGTTTCGCGTTGCAAAACCATCCGGTCCCCGACGTGGCGCTCACCGGGATTTCTGCTAAACTGAGGATGCGCTCGACTGGCACCGCCCGCTTTCATCTTGCCTGCGAAATCACCGAGGAAGCCGAACAACTCGAAGTCGTGTGGCTGTTCAGACCCAAACTTTTTCCGGAGGCGGAGGTGGCAAACCTTGGGCGTATCTTCCAGAATCTGCTCGCCGGTGCCTGTCGCTCGCCGGAGTCCAGCATCGCCGCTCTGACACGCGAACTGTCATGAATGCAACGCCGAACATCGGGACTGCGCCTCTCGGGACTGCAATCGAACCGCACGCCCCCCATTGGCTCAGCCAGGCCGCGTTCCCCGTGCTCGTCGCCCTGTTCTTCCTCACACAGGTCGCGCTGAGCTTCGCCGTGTATCACGCAAACTACTGGCTCGCCGTTCCGCTGGTCCTGATCTCGAGTCATCTCATGCACGGCATGACCATAGGCTTTCACGAGGCATCCCACGGGCTGCTGCGCAAAAGCCGGTGGCTGAATGAAATGGACGGAATCATCATCGGCAGCTTTAGCCTGATGAGCTTCAGCCTTTACCGCGCGGCGCATCAAACGCACCACGCTTACCTCGCCTCCGAGCGCGACGAGGAGCTCTGGCCTTTCGTCCATCCGCAGATGCCCCGCTGGTCGCGCATCCTGGCGGCTGTGGTCGAACTCACGATAGGAATCCTGTTCACTCCGTTTCTTTTCGCGCGAACCTTCCTCCGCCGAGGTTCGCCCATTCGGAACAAAAAATTGCGCCGGCGTATTTGGACCGAGTTTGCGCTCATGGCAGCCGTCTGGACTGCAACCTTGACAGCAATTGCTGTCTTCGATGCGTGGAAATATTTCCTATGGCTCCATCTTATCCCGGCGTGGATGGCTGCGAATATGCAAAGCCTTCGCAAGTATGTGGAGCACGTCGGCCTGACGGGTTCGACGGTGAACAGCTCGACGCGCAGCATCGTGGGCGAGGGCTGGCTGGCCAGGTTCCTTAATTTCACCCTGCTGCACGAGCCGTTTCACGGTGTCCACCATTGGCGCTCCGGGCTGCCGCACCCGGAATTGCCTCAGCACGCTGCCGCGCTCGAACCGAAAGTGGACCAGGAGCGTCCGCCTTTTCGCTCCTTCGGCGCCGCGCTGCAGGATCTCTTCCTCAATCTTGCCAACCCAAGGGTTGGCGCTCAGTGGCTCGGGGTAGCGCGCCCAACCCGCCAGGAACTGGCCAGGCAAAGGTCGAACTGATGGCGATCCCGAATGGAGATTCCGGTTGGGTGTTTGAAGCCAGCGGGCTGAAGAAGGATTACGACGACGGTCAGGTCCAGGCGCTGCGCGGTGTCGATCTTCGCATCCAGCAAGGCGAGTTCGTGGCCGTCATCGGCCAGAGTGGTTCGGGAAAATCCACGCTGTTGCAAATGCTTGGCGCGCTCGATCATCCGAGCGCGGGCACCCTGAAGTATCGCGGCGCTTCGCTCCAGGAACGCCCCGATCTCGCCTCGTATCGTGCCTGTGAGATCGGTTTCATTTTCCAGGCCTTCCATCTGCTCCCGACCTTCACCGCCCTCGAGAACGTGCAGATCCCCATGTTTGGAACCCAGCGCTCTGTCTCCGAGCGAAAACATCGGGCCATCGAGTTGCTCAAGGCCGTTGGACTCGAAACGCGTCTGCATCATTTTCCCGCCAAGCTTTCCGGTGGAGAACGCCAGCGCGTCGCCATCGCGCGCAGCCTCGCTAATGGCGCTTCAGTCCTCCTTGCCGACGAGCCGACGGGCAATCTGGACAGCGAAAGCGCGGCCCTGATCCTCGATCTGATCGTGGGGCTCCGCCGAAAACAAAACTTCACCCTCATCCTGGTGACGCACGACCGGAGCATCGCCCGCCAGGCTGCCCGCATCATCGAGATGAAGGACGGCCGCATCATCTCCGACGCCCTCAATACACCACCGCCATGAACTTTTTCACCGTCCTAATCCGCGGATTGCCTGACGTAGTTCCCATGTCGCCTCGAGTCACGCGTTACACGGCTGAATCCATATCAACTCATATGAATCCATTTCGCATCATTTTCCTCCCCGCTGCCATCATTGGCCTCACGCTTGCCTTCTCCTCTCGCGCCGCCGAAAGCTCGTCTCCGATGACAGCAAATGACCTTGCTTCCCAACTCAACGGTCTCCGCCAGAACGTTGTGTCCTACGTGCGTCTGCGGATGGAGATCAAGGGGGCGGCCACGCAAACGCTCCAGATTCAAATCAAGGAACGCCGAACAAAGAGTTCTTCCCAGGTGCTCTATCAGGTGCTTTATCCGAAGGAACGCAAGGGCGAATCCGTCCTCCTCCAGAAAATGGGAAATGGCGCCGCAAGCGGTTCCGTTTTCCTGCCGCCCAATATGGTGCGTCCGATTGACGACCTGAAAGATCCACTGCTCGGCAGCGACTTGTCGTATGAGGACGTCATCGACAATTTCTTCGCGTGGGACCATCAGGAGATCGTCGGTGCTGAAAAGGTGGACAACGTGAAATGCCAGATCCTCGAGTCGAAGCCGGGCAAAGATGAACACTCGAGCTATGGCAGCGTGCGGAGTTGGATCGACACACGGCGACTTGTCCCGCTCCGTGTGGAAAAATACGCCAGTTCCGGGCAACTTCTCCGCCGCATCGACACAACCCGCGTGGTTGCCGACGCCGGCCACCAAATTCCGGCCAATCTCACAGTGGGCGGAGCGCGACCGGATTCATTGACCTTGCTCGATGGCTCTCGTATCAGGCACAACGTGACTTATAGCGACCTGGATTTCTCTCCGGAAGGTCTTAAAAACCTCGCCGCTCCAAACCGGTCGGCAGACTAACAGGTGGAAAATGATATCATTGGTTCAAGGCTCGCACGCGTCGCTGTTTCTCATCCGCCGTTCGCCACCGGCAGGGTCACATGAAACGCTGCCCCGCCCGCGTCATGGTTTTCGGCCCAAATGCGACCCCCGTGCAACTCAACAATCGAGCGCGTGACTGAAAGGCCCATCCCCATGCCTTTGGATTTGGTCGTGTAAAACGGCTGGAAGATTAGTTCAAGTTTGTCTGGTGGAATCCCCGTGCCGCAATCCCGCACCGTCACCCGCACGCGGCCGGCCGGCTCCGGCTTCGTTGAGATGGTTGCGCAGCGCTTCGGGAACGACAGTCCGTCCATGGCGTCGAACGAGTTGAGGATTAGATTGATCAGGACTTGTTGGATTTGGATCGGATCGCCATGCACGGGCGGCAGGTCCGGCGTCAGTTCCAGTTCCACCCGGGCGTTGCGGGCTGCAATGTCTCCGCGCAGGAACGTCACCACCCGGCGAATGGCTTCATCGACGTCCAAATCGCTGAAGTCCTGCTCATCCTTCTTGACCAGCGCCCGCACATGCTGGATCACATCTCGAGCGCGAGTCGTGTTTTGAGCGATGTCCTGAAGAATCTCCCGGAACTCTCCCGGGTCCGGTTGACCGGCAGCCAAAAAACGTTGCGCCGCTTGCGCGTTCGTCAGAATCGCTGTCAACGGCTGGCTCAGTTCGTGAGCCATCGAGGCGGAAAGCTCCCCCATGATCGAGAGCCGCGAAAAGTGTGCCAGCTCCTGCCGGTGTTGCTGCGCTTCCAGCTCCGTTCTGCGCCTTTCGCTGATGTCAGTAATCGCGGCCAGGACGAAAACGCCTTCCTCGACTTGAATGGGATTGAGTCCGATTTCTATGGGAAACTCGGTGCCATCTTTGCGTCGCGCAAACAATTCCCGGCCGCCGGCTATGGCCCGTACTCCCGATGACGCGAATAATTGACCTTCATAACCGGGCTCTTGGACGCGAAATCGCTCCGGCCACAGCATCTGAAACGGCTGGCCTAACAATTCCGCGCGCGCGTACCCAAAAGTTCGCTCGGTGAGCGAATTGACGAGGACAACCTGGCCCTGCTGGTTCACCATGATTATCACGCTGGGCGACGCTTCGACAGCTAGCCGGAATTTTTCATCCGCTCGTTTGCGTTCCGTGATATCGACGCATGAGCCGATGTAACCGGCGAAATCTCCCCGAATATTATGTCGGGGCCGGCCCGTATCGGAAATCCATCGATATTCCCCATTATGCCGCCGGAGCCGATATTCCATGACAAACGGCTGACGCGCATCAAAGGCTTCGTTGTAGGTCCTAAGGGATCTCTGGAGATCGTCCGAATGCACTCCTTCGGTCCAGCCGTTCCCCAGCGTCTGCTCCGGCGTGCGGCCCGTAAACTCCAGCCAGGGTTTGTTGGTGAATGTGCACTTCTTGTCCACGCCGGACATCCAGATCATCAGTGGCGCCGCGTCGGCCGCGATTCGGAACCGGGCTTCAGCTTCAACCAACGAGCGTTCCGCGCGGCGTCGTTTGCGCAGGTTCGCCAGCAAAGCAACAATAAACAGCGCCTGGACGACGCATACTGCAACGCCGGAAATGATCCACCTCCGGTATTTTTGCCAGATAGTCGGTTCACGAAACAGGATTGTGCTGTCGCGCGGCAGGCGATTTTCGCCGATGTTCCAGCGCTGCAACTCCCGCCAGTCAAAGCGTGGCGATAACGGCCCCACAATCTTCGGCGGGAAATTCGACGCCCTTTCGCCATGCAGGATGCGGACCGCGATGCGGGCCGCTTCTCGGGCCTCAACTTCGTCAGAATGCAGCCGGCCGCCAACGATCCCCTGGCCCAGTTGTTCTTTAAAAAGCCCGTTGATGGGCGCGTTGGCGACCTGATGAATCCGTCTGATCGCATCATTCGAGTTGTGGGTTACCCCTGCCGCGTCCTTCATAAACAGAATGAGCAGCATAAAGGAACGCGGCGGTAGTGTGGCTGAGCGAGCCAGTATTTGCTCGAAGGAAAGATCGTTGAACCAGGTAAAGCTTAACCGATTCGTGAAGACCGCATACTCGCGCCGAATCACGTCCGCCCATAAGTGTTCCAGTGGGGTCGCGCCGATAATGATGACGACGTTGGTCGTGTCTGGCGCCACTTGAAGGATGTCTTCCACGGCGCCGGGCAAATCGTACGATTCTCCGACGAACGTGGCATTGTGTTGAAGCGCGCCGGCCGGCAACCGCCGCTGATCCATCCCCGTGTAAATGATGGGCGTCGTTGCCGGGAACAGCCGGTCTCGATACCGCGCTATAAACACCCCCGCAGGGGAACCGCTCGGCACCACCAAATCCGGCTGCCACCTGGTCTGGCGTTTGCCCATGAGTTCGACGAGTGCCTCTTCCATGTCGAGAGTCGCGTAGCGCGCCATCTCCAACGAGACCTCGTCGAGATCAATCGGTTCTCCCATCTCTTTCGTCAGCGCCGTTTCAAATGCCGTAGTAGCGGTCGTGAAAGGTGGCGCGGAGCCTCCGAAGGAATGGACGATAAGAATGCGCTTGGGGGTTGCGGCTGAAGCGCAGAACGTGGCCAGCGTCAGCGCCAGCAACCCAGCCCAGTCAAAACAGCATCGGGCCATAGACAACCGCTTTTTCACACTTCACCCCAAATTAGACACCCAGTTCACAGATAGCTAGACTTGAATAACTGCGTGGGTGGGCGTCCCAGGGAAAAACCGAAACACCGAAACAGAGTGTGATATTTTCATTCCTCTTTTACTAAAATGACTGCACACGAATCGAATCATTTGACGTTACTCAGGTCCGTTTGCTTTGAAACCCCGTAGAGGTGACCTGTTATAGCAAAACCCGCCATCCTGATATTCCGCTTTTCGGCTGGGCGAATTTTGTGTTTTCCTACTTTGCAGTGGTCGCACAATACATTTCATGGCTAACCCCTGCTCACAAATCTATATCCAGGTCGTTTTCGCAGTCGAAGGCCGACAAAATTTGATTTCTAAAGAAATAAGGAGGAACTCCATAAGTATATAACCGGTATTGTCACCGAGCGGCAGCAAAAGCTCTTGGCGGTGCATTGCATGCCCGACCATAGCCACGTTCTGGTTGGCTTGCGGCCGTCGATTGCGTTGTCCGATTTGGTGCGCGATGTAAAGAATGCTTCCACTAATTTCATTAACGGCAAACGCTGGGTGCGAGGCCGCTTTTCCTGGCAGGAAGGCTTTGGCGCATTTTCTTATGGTCACTCCCAGCTAAGCGGAATTATCAAATACATCCAGGAGCAGGAGCAGCATCATGCGAAGCGGACTTTTCGCGAGGAATACCTCCGGTTCTTAAAGAAATATGAAATTGAACACGACCAGAGATTCATTTTCAAACCCATCGAATGAGGTAAAAAAACCGCCGGGACCGAAATGCAGGGCCGAGATGTTCCAGCCATCTATGCGTTGCTCAGGTCCGTTTGCTTTGAAACCCCGTAGGGGTGACCTGTATATAGCAAAACGCCGTCATCCCCCATTCCTTTTTTCGGCGGCGCGAATTTGCCCATTGCATAGGAATGGCCTTGGAGCGCGCCGCCGAAAAAACCAAAAATGGGGCGTAAGGCGACGATGCGTTCTATCAACAGGCCACCCCTACGGGGTTACGGAAAGTCCCCCAGCAATGTCCCGCCAATCAATCCGGTGCGGGAAGTTGAAAACGCCCTGTTGGATTGGTTGGAAATCCGGCGCGGTCCGCGCCCACGGTAAGACCGTCGGAGCCGGGACTCAGTAATTCATTTTAAAACATCCATTGGCTGCACTTCAGGGTCCTCCATGAGACCTGAATTCTGTCGCGGCGCGCGCCAGGGAGGCGTCGGGAGCCGAAACCGGCCCCCCGCGGGAGACGTCATCAGGGCGTAACTAACCAAACCAAAACAGGCCCAGAAAACTTGCGCTATCCGAACAGACACTCCAAATGCGATCCCAAGCAGCGCCGGGCAACCGAGCGCTTTGAAAACCACTATCCGGCTGCCTTCTAAAGTCCCCAGGTTCATCGGTACCGCAAAAGTCAGCAAATCAAACCAGAGCGAAAGGAATCCCGCCGCGGCAACTGTAGCCAGAGGCGCAGGTTGGCCTAGTAAAAATAAAAACAACCACGCCTGAAAAATGGCGACTGAATGCCCGAGAAAGTGCCAGGCGACCGCCAGCACTAAACTTCGTGGATGCTGGCTATAGAACTCCTTCAGCGCCTGGTCCACTTTCGACAGTTGCTGCGCAGCCGTTCGCAATGTGTTACCGCCAAAGTTGTGTTCCACCAGCCAGCGGCACAAGCCTCCGAGCTTCCCGTGCATTTGCAGAAAAAGAAATACAGTCATGGCCACACTCAGCAACCCGGTGGTCACCGCCATCGCCACCCAGAGCTGGACGGGCAAACTCACGCGCCAGAAGAGAAAAAGCGCTCCTGCCACCACCACTAAAATGTGCCCCATCGCGGTCATGAGCTTGTCCAACAAAACGCTGCTAACCGCTTTGGGTCCTCCTTCGGTCGAAGCCAGGAGTGTCGCCCGGCTCACTTCCCCCCCCACCGACGCGGTCGGGGTCAGGTAGTTGACAGCGTACCCCGCCATGTTGATGCCGAACAGCCGCATCAAAGTTAAGTTCCCCTTGGGTTTCCCGAGACAATGTCGCCACCCGATGGTATGGGCCACATTGGCCGCCCCTTCAGACACGATCAGAAGTATGATGCCCCACCAGCCCAGCGCTCGGACCTGTTGTAAAAGTTCCCCGGGCCCCACCTTCACCACCATGTACACGAGCGAACCCAAGCCCAAAACGAGCAGCGCCAGGTTAACCCGTTTCATCTTTCAAGCTCCTGCTTTTGGAAACAGCTCAAAACGCAGGCAATAACGTTCAAACCTGGCCGTGTCCAATCCTGGGGCCAGCTTCAACCCGGCCGGTTCCGCGCTGGCGCGACGCCCCTCGTACCGCGAACGGTTCGAAGCCAGATGCTGCAACCGATGAGCTGACAATTCCGTGAACGGGCTATCGAGCTGTTCGTAGATCCGCCGCACCGTCCCCACGGGATCTGCGACGATATCGGTGTATTTCACATCAATGAAACGCTCCTCCAGCTCAGGGTGCGTATCCCGGAACTGAATGAATCGTTCCGTGCTCTCGGCGAGGACATTCGTCTCCCGGGCCAGGAGTTCTTCGACATTCCCCGGCGGTCCGTACAACCCTCGCAGCACGCGCGTCAGATCCACAGACGACTTCACCACCTCCAACGGATTGCGGTGGGTCTGGATAATCCGCGCGTCGGGAAAGACGGTGAATAGTTCTTTCAACCCATGGACGTGGTCGGGCGATTTCAAAATCCACCGCTTGCCCGGGGACTCCAACTCCAGATGCTGTAGAAAGCGCCGCTGATGCCGGTAGGCTGGCACCAGGTCAGTACTTCCCAGAAAAGCCTCATAAGACGGGATCCGGCAAGTGGAGATGAACTCGGGCGAAAGGAAGGTCTGGCTGTGAATGGCCACGCATTCGTGCGGTGTCAGCGCCCGCATCGGGTAAACCGCGTCCGCTCGCGGCGCCAGCTTTCGAAAGAACCAGAGGCAAGCCTCGGCTTTAGCAATACGCCGTGATTGGTCTTTCTTCCCTGGCGACGAAGCCAATGGATACATCACCTCCCAGACCCGGGGTGCCCGGTGTTCGGGATCCTCAGTCAGCAACTCGTGCAGAAAAGTCGAACCACTTCGTGGCATCCCCACAATAAAGATCGGCTTTTCAATCGAGGATTGGTCCAGCGCGCTTGATTTGTCTTTCCAGGCCTCTGCCAGCCGCAACCGCATCTCCAGCAGGTCCCGCAGGTGAACCCGCATGAGGAAACGGCCGAGCCCATGGAGCTCCGCCTCATCTTCCAGGCTCTTAGTGAGCACCGAAAGCGCCGGTTCGATCGGTGGGCTGCCAAAATCTTCCAGGCCTGTCCTGCGCCGTGCTTCGGCACAAAGCTTGGTACTCTCCAAAAACCACATCCGCCGGCTTGCCCGGGTGAAGGCCTTTGACCAAAAACTCTTCCTCGAACTGGCGCTTGTTGGCATGGCCATCATAATTTTCAGTGGTGCATTTCAGCCAGCAGGAGAGTTTATGATCCTCAACCCTGACTATGCTGACCCAAGATCCGAACCGCTCACGTGAGCTCCTCAAAGCGCGAATACTGCCAGACCAGGACTGGAAAATCGCGCTCGCCTTAGGATTTCACTTTCAATTCGACATGACGATATAGCTTTACACCGCCGAACGCAATCGACTTCCTTGTCCCAGCAGATACTCGCCCTGGCTCAGAATAGCCCCTATGAATCGAGCCGCAATCCAGCGAGGAAGTCACAAACTATTCAATAAAGAAGCCAGGTTTTGGGTCCCGTCTGCCAGCAGTGATCCATTGCGAGGTTGGCTACGGAGTCGTTACTGAATGTTGCAGATAAGCCTGTACCTAAACTTCGCGGCTTCCGGAATCGCAACTTCCAGTTTCTTCGATGCCGCTTTTCAAGTTGCTTCCGGAGTGGCCTGCCAGATCTCTTTGGCATATTCCGCGATTGTGCGATCGCTGGAAAATTTCCCGGAGGCCGCGATGTTCAGAATTGCCTTGCCCGACCAACTTTCCTGGTCCGAGTACAACTCTCCCAATTGCGCGTGAGCGTTGCTATAACTCTTGAGGTCCGCCAGGTGCAAGTAGTGATCGCCTTTGCGCAACAGCGTATCGAGGATGGGCTCGAAGACGCCCGGCTCGTGCTGGCTGAAGTGGTTGCCGCCGATGAGGTCGAGCGCCGCGCGCGTCTCGGGATCATTCTCATAGTGCCACTGCGGATCATAGAAGCCGCGGCTGTTGGCGACCTCGTCGGCGCTGAGGCCGAACAGAAAGAAGTTCTCCTCCCCGGCGGCTTCGGCCATCTCGATCGTGGCGCCGTCGCGGGTGCCGATGGTTAACGCTCCGTTCATCATGAACTTCATGTTACTCGTGCCGCTGGCTTCGTAACCTGCCGTGGAGATCTGCTCCGAGACATCGCTTGCCGGGATGAGCCGCTCAGCCACGGAGACGCAGTAGTCGGGCACGAACACTACCTTCAGACGGTCGCGCAAAGCCGGGTCGCCATCAATCGTGCCCGCGAGGTTATTGATGAACTTGATGACGAGCTTGGCAAGGTGGTAGGCGGGCGCGGCCTTGCCCGCGAAGAAGAACGTGCGCGAGGGCGCCGAAATCTTCGGGTTCTGCCGCAGGCGATTATAGAGCACGACCACGTGAAGCGCGTTAAGGAGTTGCCGCTTGTATTCATGAATACGCTTAATCTGCGTGTCAAAAATCGCTTCAGGGTCAACCACCTGACCCGTGGCGGACTTGAGCCAGGCAGCGAACCGTGTCTTGGCCTCCCGCTTGGCAGTGCGAACGATCGCGCGGAAGGCCTTGTCCCCTGCCAGCGTCTTGAGCTGCTCGAGCTGGCTCAGGTCGGCAATCCAACCATCGCCAATCGCTTCAGTAATGGCGCGCGCGAGCGGTGGGTTGGACAGCAGTAGAAAACGGCGCTGGGTCACGCCGTTGGTCTTGTTGTTGAACCGCTCCGGGAACAACGCCGCGAAGTCCGGCACCACCGTTTTCTTCAACAATTCAGAATGGATCGCGGCAACGCCGTTGGTGCTGTGGCATCCAACGATGGCCATGTGCGCCATGCGCACTTTCTTCGGCTCACCTTCCTCGATAAGGCTCACTCGGGCGACTCGATCATTATCGCCCGGAAACTTTTTTTGTACGAGGTCAAGAAAACGTCGATTGATTTCGTAAATAATCTCGAGATGGCGCGGCAGCAATGTCTCGAACCAGGGCAAAGGCCACTTCTCCAGCGCCTCGGGCAACAGCGTGTGGTTGGTGTACGCGAGCGTGCGCTGCGTCAGGTCCCAGGCCTGATCCCAGCCGAGCCTGGCGTCGTCCAGCAGGATACGCATTAGCTCAGGCACCGCGAGGGTCGGGTGCGTGTCGTTAAGTTGCATCGCCACCTTGTCCGGCAACGCGGTCCATTCATTCCCCGCAGCACGGAAGCGCCGGATCGCATCAGCCAGCGTGCAGGCCACGAGGAAATACTGCTGCAGAAAACGCAGACCTTTGCCCTCGGCAGTCGTATCGTCCGGATACAGCACGCGGGTGACCGTCTCCGCGGTCAGCGTCTCGGCCAGCGCCCCCACGAAATCCCCGCTGCTGAATTGTTGAAAATCGAAAAAATCCGGGGTGCCGGCCGCCCAAAGCCGGAGCGTGTTGATGGTCTTGCCGCCGTAACCAATCACGGGACGATCGTAAGGAACGCCGATAAGCGTCGAGGGCCGGTCATGGATGACACGTAGTGCCCCGCCTCGAATATCAAATGAGCACGCCAGCCGCACCTGGACCGTTTCGTTCGGACGCGCCACCTCCCAGGGGTCGGGACGGGCGAGCCAGTGGTCCGGCTGCTCATGCTGCCAGCCATCGCGAACGGACTGCTTGAAGATCCCGTATTCATAGCGCAACCCGGAACCCATACCGGGAATTCCAAGCGTCGCCATCGAATCGAGGAAACACGCAGCTAACCGGCCCAGTCCGCCGTTGCCCAGCCCCGCGTCCGGTTCCTGCTCAAAGACCTCGAGCGGATCAATTTTGTGGGCCCGGCAGAATTGCGCCCAAACCGGGTCGAGCATCAAGTTGGTGATGTTGTTCGCCAGCGCCCGGCCCATCAGAAACTCCAGCGAGAGATAATAGACGCGTTTGACATTACGCTCCTGGTAAGTTTGTTCGGTCTTAAGCCAGCGTTGCGAAAGCACGTCGCGCATGGAATGGGCAATTGCTTCAAAACTATCCCGTGGGGTCACTTTCGCTGACGGGATGATCTGGTCGAAGGCCAGATGGCGTTCATAGAGGGCATTGTCGCCTCCCGAGAATTTCACCGGGCCACAATTGTAACGAGCCAGGAGTTCTTCGCTGGACAAAGGCTTGGTTGCTTTCGACATAATTTTGGCTTTTTTCATTTAGGACGGATTCAGTGATTCAATCGCCTGGCGCAAGAGGCCGGCGCTGTGACGCAGCGCCTGCTCCTCGATGGCATCCAATGGCAACGGTATAGTTGCCAAAGCGCCTTGTCCGCCGACGAGGTGAGGTAACGCCATCGTCACTCCGTCGCAGCCAGGAACATTGGTGATACGTGCACAGATTGACAGGATGGCGCGCTGGTCGTGCAGCAGCACGTCCACAATACGCGCCACGGCGCTACCGATGCCATAGTACGTCGCGCCTTTTCCCGCGATGATATGGTAGGCCGCCCGGCGGACATTCTCATCAATCTCCCGACGTTGGGCAACGGTGAGGGGCTTGCCATGAACCTTAGCGAAATCATTCAGACTTAACCCGGCGATCGTGGCCTGCGACCAGGCCAGCACTTCTGAGTCACCATGCTCCCCCAGCACGTAGGCGTGAACATGTTGCGGGTCCACGCCGAAATGTCGCCCGAGCAATGTCCGGAATCTCGCCGTGTCGAGGGTTGTGCCCGAGCCGATGACGCGGGTTTGTGGCACGCCGAACTCAGCGGCGAACTGCGCCGCCAAATGGGTCATGATATCCACTGGATTGCTGACCACCAGGAGCACTGCCTCAGGAGCATGGCGAAGGATGGAGGGAACAATCTGGCGGAAGATCTCGGCATTGCGCTGAAGCAGGTGCAGGCGCGTTTCGCCCGGTTTCTGTGCCACACCGCCTGCGATCACCACCACCCGTGCTTCAGCCAGGTCCGGGTAATCTCCAGCTCGTACAGTCAGTGGATGCGCAAATGGGACGGCGTGGTAAATGTCATTCGCTTCCGCCTCCGCGCGAAGCCGGTTCAGGTCAACCAGCACAATCTCCCGGCCCACGCCGCTCATCACGAGCGCGTATGCCGAGGTCGAGCCGACCATCCCACAGCCGACGATTCCAATTTTCATAGGTCGATGATCTCCATTCGATTATTGCTATCTGGGCCATCGTCGGAGTGGGGGTGGGCCAGGATGGCGAACCCGCCGGAGAGTTGGTGACGCTGCACCCAATCCTTTATCAAAGCATTCCAGGACTCTGGCGGGTTTGGTTGATGCACAGGCGTTACACCACAAGAGAACAGGAGCTCCTGGCAAGTCTTCGAACTGGGACTGAGTGCCACCGTCCATACCGGAAAGCGGAACGACGCAAGGCGGCGGGCGGAGAGGCCGCTGGTGGTGCTCACAAAAACAGCCGCGGGCTTCAGGTACTCGAGGCTCGCTTCCACGCTGACCGAGATGAGGTGCAGCGGCAGGACCTTGCCGGTGAGGTCCACTCCAGCAAACATTTCCTTGACCGTGAGCTTTTTCCGAGCCGCTTCCACCGTAGCAGCAATGCGTGCCAGCATGGCAACAGCCTCAATCGGGAAAGCGCCGATCGCCGATTCCCCGGACAGCATCAAGGCATCCGTGCCGTCGAGAATTGCGTTCGACACATCCGTGGCCTCTGCTCGCGTCGGCAGGCGATACGTAGTCATTGACTCCAGCATTTGTGTGGCGGTGATCACCGGTTTGGCGCGTTGATTGGCCCGGCGGATGATGTCCTTCTGCACCAGGGCGATGCGCTCGATCGGCACTTCCACACCGAGATCGCCCCGGGCGATCATGACGCCATCGGCCGTCTCGAGAATTTCGTCCAGCCTTTCCAGCGCCCGCGACCGCTCGATCTTTGCGATGATAAACGGGTTGTGGCCCAATGCGCGCGCGGCCTCGCGCACGGCCCTGATGTCCGCGGGGCCTTCAACGAAAGACTGGCTTACAGCATCCACCTTCTGCTGGAGAGCAAATTTCAGGCACTCGTGATCGTGCTCCGTGAACGCGCTGATGCCGAGATCAATTCCCGGCAGGTTCAGTCCTTTCCGTGAACGCAATTCGCCACCCACCTTGACCTCACAGACCACGTCGCTTCCCTTGATTTCTGTTACAGCGAGTTGGAGGTAACCATCATTGAGCGAAAGCACGTCGCCTCTCTTCACCACCTTTGGCAGGCGGGAGAAGCTGACTGAAACCCGTGCGTGGTCGCCCGAGACGTCCTCCGTCGTGAGCGTGAATCGATCGCCGGTTTTCAACTGGATTGGCTCCGGGTCCAGGTTCCCAATGCGCATTTTTGGGCCGGAAAGATCGGCCATGATAGCCACGGGCCAGCCCGTTTGCTCCGCGGCCGCGCGGATACTCTCGATGTTCTGCTGGTGCGTTTCGAATTTCCCGTGCGAGAAGTTCAACCGCGCGACATTCATGCCGGCACAGATCATCTGTCGGAGCACTTCCACCGAACTGGACGCCGGACCGATGGTCGCAACGATTCTGGTCTTGTGGGGCCAAAGCGGCATATTGTGATCTTTTTGTTGGACCAAATTAACTAGCCGGTTTCAGGCGCGTGCGCACCTGGGGAGGAAGACCGCGCAGGATGAGATCCACTGCGTCCCTGGGCGAATCGGTAACGTACCCAAAACCGATCTCGTCGCGAGCGAATACTCCTTCCTTCATCATGTCCTGACCCCACTCTCGCATTCCCTTCCAAAACTTCGATCCCATTAGAATCAGCGGGAATGGACCAATCTTCCGGCACTGGATTAATGTGGCCGCCTCAAAGAGTTCGTCGAGGGTACCCAGCCCACCCGGCATGACGATAAAGGCGCACGAGTATTTTACGAGGCAGACTTTACGCGCGAAAAAATATCTGAACTCGATGCTTTTATCGACGTATGGGTTCTCGGCTTGTTCATGCGGGAGGATGATATTCAGCCCATAGCTCGCGCCGCCTTTTTCATACGCGCCGCGGTTGGCGGCTTCCATGATGCCTGGGCCACCGCCGGTGAGCGTGGCGAGGCCAACCCTTGCCAGTTCTGCCCCAGTTGCGCGCGCCAATTTATAATACCGGTGCGTCTCCTTGAAGCGCGCCGAGCCAAAGACCGTCACGGCCGGGCCGACATGGAACAAGGCCCTGAAACCACGGGTGAATTCGTCATTGATGCGCTTGAGCCGGACACGCTCCTTATCCGGCGTGCGAATGGTCTTGAGAAACCTGCGTTCATCATCACCGCCTGGTCCACCCAGGGGCATCTCGTAACCCGGCTGACCGATCTTACTCCAATGGCTCTGCCAGGCACGTTCCCAGGCACCCGAGGTGGGAAAGCCTGGAAGTTTGCGTGCCGAGGAAGGCTTGGTCTTTGATCTAGTCATCGCAGGTTGCCAGACCGGCTGTGACAAAAGTGCGTTTCAAACCTCTTTCCGTGTTTTCCAGAGTCATACGTTGTCCCCTTCCGTCGAACTGCGCTTGGCGCCAACTGGAGCTTTCTCACCCCATCTCCAGCCGAGGACAAACGGATGGTCTTCGCCCTTCTCATTAATATATTGGCGGTGCTCGAGGAGCGCGTTGCGAATCGCCTGCTTGGCATAGGCGGCGCGCGAGCCGAGTTGCGGCAGGCGGTCGATCACGTCCTGCACCAGGTGGAAGCGGTCCATTTCGTTCAACACGACCATGTCGAACGGCGTCGTAGTCGTGCCCTCTTCCTTGTAGCCGCGCACGTGCAGATTTTTGTGGTTTGTGCGGCGGTAGGTGAGGCGATGAATGAGCCACGGATAACCGTGAAAGGCGAAGACGATGGGTTTGTCCTTCGTGAACAGTGTGTCAAAGTCATGGTCGCTTAAGCCGTGCGGGTGCTCGCTGGAGGGCTGGAGTTTCATCAGGTTCACGACGTTGATAACGCGCACTTTCAACTCCGGTACATGACGGCGGATGAGGTCCACGGCTGCCAGTGTTTCGAGGGTGGGCACATCCCCGCAGCAGGCCATCACGACGTCCGGCTCACCGCCTTTGTCGTTACTCGCCCATTCCCAAATGCTGATGCCGGCGGTGCAATGCTTGATCGCTTCATCCATGGTCAACCACGCCGGCGCGGGTTGTTTGCCCGCGATTACTACGTTGACGTAGTTGCGGCTGCGCAGGCAGTGGTCGGTGACTGAAAGCAGGCAGTTGGCATCCGGCGGCAGATAGACCCGGACGACTTCGGCCTTCTTGTTGACGACGTGGTCAATGAAGCCGGGATCCTGGTGCGAGAAGCCATTATGATCCTGTCGCCACACGTGCGAAGAAAGCAGGTAATTGAGCGACGCGACGGGCCGACGCCAGGGAATGTGGTTGCAGACTTTCAACCATTTGGCGTGTTGGTTGAACATCGAATCGATGATGTGAATGAACGCCTCGTAGCAGGAAAAGAAACCGTGGCGTCCGGTGAGCAAGTAACCTTCAAGCCAGCCCTGGCACTGGTGCTCGCTTAGCATTTCCATCACACGACCGTCGGGGGCGAGGTGATCGTCGTAATCGAATCGCTCCGCCATCCAGGCCCGATTAGTGACTTCCATCGCGTCTTGCCAACGGTTGGAATTGTTTTCGTCGGGGCTGAACAGGCGGAAGTTTTTGCTCCCCATGTTCATCTTCATCACGTCCCGAAGGAACTTGCCCATGGCGCGCGTGGCTTCGGCGTCAGTGGCCCCGGGCTTCTTCACCTCGACGGCGTATTTTCGGAAGTCGGGGAGATGGAGATCGCGCAGGAGCAGGCCGCCATTAGCGTGGGGATTGGCGCTCATGCGGCGCTCACCTTCGGGCGCAAGCTCGGCCAACTCAGGCTTGAAGCGGCCGTTCGCATCGAACAGTTCTTTCGGCCTGTAGCTTTTCATCCACTGCTCGAGAATTTTGACGTGTCCGGGTTTCTCGTGCATTTCTCCCATCGGCACCTGATGCGAGCGCCACGAGTCCTCGGCCCGCTTGCCGTCAATTTCCTTGGGGCACGTCCAGCCTTTGGGAGAGCGCAGGACGATCATCGGCCAGCGAGGGCGTTCGGCGGCTCCGTTGATGCGCGCCTCATTTTGAACGCGCTTGATTTCGTGAACAGCCTTATCGAGCGCCGCCGCCATGAGTTTGTGCATCTTTTCGGGCTCGCGGCCTTCAACAAAAATGGGCGTGTAGCCGTAGCCGCGGAAGAGTTGGTCCAGTTCCTCATGGCTAATGCGCGCGAGCACGCAGGGGTTGGCGATCTTGTATCCATTGAGATGCAGGATCGGCAACACCGCGCCGTCCTTCGCCGGATTGAGAAACTTGTTCGAGTGCCACGATGTCGCCAGCGGCCCGGTCTCCGCCTCTCCATCACCCACCACGGCGGCGACAATGAGATCGGGGTTGTCAAATGCCGCGCCAAACGCGTGGCTCAGCGCGTAGCCCAGTTCGCCGCCTTCGTGGATCGAGCCGGGCGTTTCCGGCGCCACGTGGCTGGGGATGCCACCGGGAAAGGAAAACTGTTTGAACATCCTTTTCAGCCCTTCCTCGTCCTGCGAGATATTTGGGTAAGTTTCGCTGTAGGTACCCTCGAGCCAGGTGTTGGCGACAAGGCCCGGACCGCCATGTCCAGGGCCTATAATGTAAATCATATTCAGGTCGTGCTGCTTGATGACGCGGTTCAAGTGCACATAGATGAAGTTTAACCCTGGCGTCGTGCCCCAATGGCCTACCAGCCGCGGCTTGATGTGCTCCTTCTTCAATGGCTTTTTGAGCAGCGGATTATCGTAAAGATAGGTCTGGCCGACAGACAAGTAATTGGCCGCCCGCCACCAGGCATCCATTTTACGGAGTAGTTCAGGATCCAATTGACCACTGGTGGGCACTATGGCTGGCTGGACTTGGGGAGCGCTGGCGCGCCTTCCGTTGGATAGACTTTTCAGCACGGAGCCACTAATGCGGCTGCGGGAACGTATGATTGGCTTTTTCATAATGTGATGTCGTTTTCTTTACTCGATTTGATTGATGGAAATGCTCGGTGCGGGCGGTCTCTTAAGTTCAACAATTTCCTGGACGGGGTCGTTCTGGATGGCGGTGCTCATCGTGCCCTCGTCTGCCTGGCAAAGCGGCGTTCCAGTGCCTTGACTTTTTGAAGCCGTTGCTGATGCCGCTTTTCTCCCGTGTATTTCGCGTCGACAAAGGCGCGCACCAATTCGAGGGCGACCGACTCGCCAATGACGCGTCCGCCCATCACCAGCACGTTCATGTCATCGTGCTCGACACCCTGATGCGCGGAGTAATGGTCGTGGCACAAGCCGGCGCGAACGCCGGGAATCTTGTTGGCTGCCACCGACGCGCCGACGCCGCTGCCGCAGACCAGCACGCCACGCCTGACTTTCCTATCACGCACAGCCAAACCTACAGCTTCGGCAAAGTCGGGATAATCCACCGGCTCCGTGCCGTGCGTGCCGAGATCGAGCACCTGGTGTTTCAACTCCAGCAAGCGCACTTTGACGCATTCTTTGAGTTCAAATCCCGCGTGATCGGCTCCAAGGGCAATTCTCATATCAGCACTCTCGTTTAGGCTCTCGTCTTCCGCAAAACCACGACTGAACGCGCCCGCACCGCGTACGCCGCACCTTTTATAATAGCTTCCTTTCCAGGTTCCACAATGTCTTCTGGACTTCGCCGCGCGGTATCAATAACGCGCCGCCATTCCGAGGGATCACCTTCCTGCACTGTGAAACCGCGGTCCTCCCAGTGAGCGTTGATCATAACATACAGATCATCGTCGTCCACCGATGCGCCGTGCAACGCATACGCCAGGCTTCGCGATTCAGCTCCCAAATCCACCGGACCATCGGTTCCATACCACTTCACGTCCTCGCGCCAAAACGTCGCCCTTCCGATCGCCGGGTGCGCTTTGCGAAAGGAGATCATCTGCTTGAAAAAACGAAAGACTTCGCGGTTCTGTTCCCACCGGGCCCAATCGAGCCAGGTGATTTCGTTGTCCTGGTTGTAAGGGTTGTTGTTCCCGCATTGCGTGTTGAGAAATTCATCGCCGGCCACAATCATTGGAATGCCGTTGGAGAGCAGCAACAGGGCGCAGAAGTTCTTCACTTGTTGCCGGCGCAAGGCGAGCACTGATTCCGGGACCTGGGCGTCACCCTCGAAGCCGCAGTTCCAACTCAGATTATTGTCGCAACCGTCCCTGTTGTTATGGCCGTTGGCCTCATTGTGCTTGTGATCGTACGCGACCAGGTCGTAAAGGCAAAACCCATCGTGGGCGGTAAGAAAATTGACGCTCTGCTGCGGTCGATACGCCTCGTGGAAAGTGTCTGGAAAAAGATCGTCGCTGCCATAGAGCCTCCGCATCAGCGCTCCCACCTTGCCTGGCTCGCCACGGACGAAGGAGCGAACATCATCACGGAACTGGCCGTTCCATTGCAACCACGCCATGCCGGGATATCCGCGGCCGAGTTGATAACTGGCCAGGTCCCACGCCTCCGCCACAAGCCGGACGTTAAACTGCCGCGCGAGAAGGCTGAGTTCGGCGATCAATGTTGCTTCATGGACATTCATCGTTCCATCGGCGGCGCGCGAAAAAATCGAGGCCAGATCGAAGCGGAAGCCGTCCACCCCCATCGTGCGCGCCCAAAAGTGGAGACTTTCGAGGATGAGCACGCGCGTGGCGGGATGGCCGGTGCGCAGGGTGTTTCCGCAGCCGGTGTCGTTGACATAGTGCTTCAGATCCGGCGTCAGCAGATAATAACTGTCGTTGTCTATGCCGCGGTAGCTGTAGGTCGGCCCGCTTTGATCGCCCTCCGCGGTGTGGTTGTACACCACATCGAGCCAGACCTCGATCCCGGCCGCGTGAAATGCCTGCACCATTGCGCGAAATTCCTCGAAAGCCTCGCCCGCTGCATATTGCTGGTGGGGCGAGAAAAAATGGAGAGTCATATAACCCCAATAATTGCCCTCCTGTGGATCGAACTGGTGGATCGGAAGCAACTCAACAATGGTGATGCCGAGATCCTTGAGATAGGGAATCTTTTCCGTTAGACCCGCAAACGTGCCGCGTTTCGCATGCGTCACTCCCGAATTCGGACGCGCGGTGAAGCCTTTAGCGTGCAGTTCATACACGATGGCGTCCCGACAGGTATGTCGCGGCGCCGCCGCGGTTGAAATCGGAGTTGCCTCTTTTCGGGGCAAACGCCCCAGCGGCGCTTGTCCGTCCGTCGGCCCGGGTTTCTTACAGGCCTCGCGGCTGAAATCTGGTGGAAAGAATACCGATGGCGCGTAGGGATCCAGCAACACTTTTTGCGGGTCGAACCTCTGCCCCTGGTCCGGCTCGTGTGGTCCCTCGACCCGGTAGGCATACAGAGTGGCGCCTTGCAGTTCTTCGGCCGGAATGCAGCAATGCCAAATTGTTCCCGATTTATGCTCCGGATGCTGAAGTCGAACCTCGCGGACCGGTTTTGCGGGGTCCTTTTCGCTATAGCACAACAGTGTGACGCCGGTGGCGTGCCGAGAGTGGAGCGCGAAGTTGAAAGCGGTTTCCGTTTCCATCCACTTGACCCCCAGCGGCCATGGCCGACCGGCGGGCAACGATCCGGGCTTGTGGGATGGAGATGTGGTTTTCAAAAGATGCTGACAAGCAATGCTGAATGGTCTTTGCTCTTCTTGCCCACTCTCATACCCCAAACCTTCCCAACTAAAAGCTCAAATCGAAAATGACGCCTCTTATTTACGGTGCCGCCGTTTAACATGCAGTTGAGCCAGCGAGCGCACGAGGGAGGAGTTGACGGAGGCGACCTCTTCGTCCGAAAGTTTCTCGCGGAGGCGCGCTTCGGCGCGTTGCCTCGCCTCTTCTACTTTGGCCTCATCAATGTGTTCCGCGGCGATGGCCATGTCCGTCAACACGTTCACATGGTCGGCGCCGATTTCAATCATCCCTTCGCCCACCGCAAGAGAATATTCCTGAGCGCCTTTGCGAACGATGATTTCTCCCGGCAACATTTGGGTCATCAGTGGGAGATGTTGGGGGTAAACGCCCAACTGCCCCTCCACTCCCGGCAGCGTGACCATTTCCACCTCTTCTGAATACGCTGTTCCTTCAGGGGTGACGATTTCAAGTTTAAGCACGTTAGCCATATGTCTGGATTTTCTTCTTACTCACCTCGAGTTGGCTCAGTCTTGGGACTGTCCTTTTTCTGGTTATCGTTGGGGCTTTCGTGATCGTTCCAGTCAATATTGCCGAGCGGTCGCCGAAAGGTTGCATAAGCGGGCATCGCCACAAGGGCATGTGCGGACCGATGGACGCTTTTAGACGTTACGGCTATCGGCAGGCTGACCAAAAAAAGGGCGCTCCCGATAATGGTCCCGGCCAGGCAGACAGGCCGCACCAACAATGTATCAACAACAATGCTTCCAGGATCTGAGGCGAGCGAACGGCCCGTACCCGCGAGGGTGAAGGCCAATAAGCACGCCAGTACCTGCGTTTTCATTTTTTCCCCTTGGTATCCTTCTTTGCTTTCGAGTCTTCGTCACCAGTCTCCTGGATTTCCTCGATTCCACCTTTCATGTAGAAGTTACCTTCCGGAACCTCGTCGTGTTTGCCATCAAGAATCTCTTTGAATGCCCGAACTGTGTCGGCCACAGGAACCTGCTTTCCTTCTCGTCCGGTGAAGACTTGCGCGACGCTGAAGGGCTGGCTCAAAAAGCGTTGAATCTTGCGGGCGCGGAACACGGTGAGTTTGTCGTCGGGCGATAATTCGTCCATGCCCAGGATCGCAATAATATCCTGGAGATCCTTGTAGCGTTGCAGAACACGTTGGACACCGCGAGCCACGTCATAGTGCTCCTGCCCAACAATCTCAGGCGCGAGCGCTCGCGAGGTCGAAGCAAGCGGATCCACCGCTGGATAAATCCCTAATTCGGCAATCGAACGCTCCAGCACGATCGTCGCATCCAGATGCGCAAAGGTGGTCGCCGGAGCCGGGTCAGTCAGATCGTCGGCCGGTACGTAAACCGCCTGGAACGAGGTTATGGAACCTTTCTTGGTAGAGGTAATGCGTTCCTGAAGCGCGCCCATTTCGGTTGCAAGCGTCGGTTGGTAACCGACGGCGCTCGGAGTTCGGCCCAGCAAGGCTGAGACTTCAGAGCCTGCTTGTGAGAACCGGAAAATGTTGTCAATGAAGAGCAGCACGTCCTGGTTCTTTTCATCTCGGAAGTATTCAGTGATGGCCAATCCAGAGAGCGCCACACGCAAGCGGGCGCCCGGTGGCTCGTTCATCTGGCCGTAAACAAGCGCAATTTTAGATTCGCCAAGATTATCCTGTTTGATGACACCAGCCTCGGACATTTCATGGTAAAGGTCGTTGCCTTCACGGCTGCGTTCACCTACGCCGGCGAAGACAGAAACACCGCCGTGGAGCTTGGCGATATTATTGATCAGCTCCATAATCACGACGGTTTTACCGACACCAGCACCACCAAATGCGCCGACCTTGCCGCCTTTAAGGAAAGGGCAAACCAGGTCGATGACCTTGATGCCTGTAGGAAGCAGTTGAGGGGAAGTAGATTGATCCACCAGCAGCGGAGCCGGGCGATGAATCGGATAATATTTCTCTACAGTGACCGGTCCCCGCTCGTCCACGGGATTGCCAGTGACGTCAAACACCCGGCCCATCACACCTTCCCCAACGGGCATGGAAATAGGCTTGCCTGTGTCAGTAACCTCCAGGCCTCGTTCGAGGCCTTCAGTGCTCGACATGGCCACGGTCCGCACGCGTCCATCCCCGAGTTGCTGTTGCACTTCGAGCGTAAGTTTCACCGGCTGTTTATCAACTTCAAATTCAACCGTCAGGGCATTGTAGATGCCGGGAATTTTGTCCAGGAATTCCGCATCCACCACAGCGCCGATCACCTGGATGATTTTGCCTTTATTTGTAACTGGTTTTTGGTTTTGGCTCTCAATCATAACTGTTAAACTGTTGCTAACTGTCCACCAACGATCTCCAATAGTTCCGTCGTAATCTTGCCTTGCCGCAGCTTGTTATATTCCAGCGTCAGGTCCTCGATCAGTTCCTCTGCATTATCCGTGGCGTTTTTCATTGCCACCATTCGAGCGCTTTGTTCACTCGCTTTGGCGTTGAGTAATACCTGGAAAATGTAAACGTTGAGGTAATGTGAAAGAAGGTACCCCAGAAAAGCCTCGGGGCTCGGCTCAAAAAGATAATCTGTGGCATGGGCCAACAAATCTTCTTCCGTTGGCTCCCCCGGGACGTGAAAACCTTTGATTTCTCCGACGGGAAGAAAATCGAAGGAGACAGGTTCCTGGGTGAGAGTATTGATAAAGCGCGTGGCGACGATCAAAATTTCGTCAGCTTCACCCTTCAAGAAAAGATCCCGCGCGCACGAGGCAATCGCTTTAGCTTCGCTGAACCTCGGTGTGTCCCCGTATTCGAATTCGGCGTATAGCTGTCGGCGGGTGCGTGCAATAAACTGGGCTGCCTTCCGCCCGGCCGTGATGAACAGGGTTGAATGCGGATCGAATTTCGAAGCTAAGCGAAAGATGTTGCTGTTGAGCGCTCCGCACAAACCTTTGTCGCCGCCGACAAGAATGACCGCGCGCTTGCGCACTTCGCGCACCTCCAGCAGCGGATGGTTGAATTCGATCGATTGTGTGGTAGCCCTGCGCTGGAAACGATACACCAGCCTGGCGAATGGACGCATGTTCAACGCAGCCTGCTGCGCTTTGCGCATCTTGGATGCGGCGACCATTTGCATGGCTTTTGTTATTTTCGCCGTGTTCCCAACTGACCGAATCCTGCGGCGTATATCGCGCGTACTGGCCATAATCAGAATGGAGAGGGCTGCTCAGTTGGCATGGGCCGATTCACAGTCCAACACCCTCTGTGCCCTGTTGCGGTTGGGCCTTCTGTGTTGGGCCTTTCTCCTTGGCAGCTTTTGGGTGCGCAGTTTGCCAGGTCTGCTTAAATTCATCGGCGGCGCTCTTGAGTTCAGCCGCCAGGGCATCACTAATCGCCTTCTCCTTTACGATCTTTTCCAGCAACCCGGTTTTCCGAGTGGTCAGGAATTCAGCAAAGCTGTTTTGATATTCTTTAACCTGTTCAACATCCGCTTCGTCGAAATATCCCTTCTGAACCGCCCAGAGGATGGAGATCTGAACCTCGACCGGAACAGGCTGGTACTGAGCTTGCTTGAAGATTTCCGTGATTCGTTTGCCGCGATTGATCTGGGACTGGGTCTTGGGATCCAAATCGGATCCAAACTGCGCGAACGCGGCCAACTCTCGAAATTGAGCGAGCTCGCCCTTGAGCTGACCGGCCACTTGTTTCATCGCTTTGATTTGCGCCGCCGAGCCGACACGCGAGACGGAAACACCCACGTTAATTGCGGGACGCACGCCCTGGTAGAACAAATCGCTTTCAAGAAAAATCTGACCGTCTGTGATGGAAATCACGTTGGTCGGAATGTAAGCGGAAACATCGCCAGCCTGCGTCTCAATGATTGGCAGCGCAGTAAGCGAGCCGTTGCCGTACTTCTCAGATACGCGGGCCGCGCGTTCGAGCAAGCGGCTATGAAGGTAGAAAACATCGCCTGGATATGCCTCGCGGCCAGAAGGCCGTTTCAATACCAGCGAAACCTCGCGGTATGCGGCAGCATGTTTGGATAAATCGTCATAGACAATCAACGCGTCCATCGCATTATCCATGAACCACTCGCCCATGGCCGCTCCGGCAAAGGGGGCCATATATTGGTTCGAGGCGGAATCGCAGGCCGGTGAGGCGACGACAATGGTGTAAGGCATCGCTCCAGCCTCTTCCAAAACGGCAATCACTCGCGCCAGGCTGGACTGCTTTTGCCCGATTGCCACATAAACACAATAAAGCGGCCGGTATTCTTTATCTCCGGCCTCCTCGGCCGCTTTGTTGAGGCGTGCCTGGTTGATAATGGTGTCTATGCAGATGGTGGTCTTGCCGGTGGAACGGTCACCAATGATCAATTCGCGTTGGCCGCGGCCAATCGGAATCATCGCATCGATAGGCATGATGCCGGTTTGCACGGCTTGGCTGACTGATTTGCGACGAATGATTCCAGGAGCGATTTTTTCGACCGGATATGAAGTGTCGCTCTTCACCGCACCTTTGCCATCAATAGGCTCCCCAAGCATGTTCAAAACCCGCCCGAGCAGACCCTTCCCTACCGGCACCTGGAGCAGCTTTCCGGTGGAACGCACCTCGTCTCCCTCGTTGATTTTGGTATAGTCGCCCAAAACAATAGCGCCGACTTCGCCTTCCTCCAGGTTTAGCGCCAGTCCAGTAACTCCATTGCCAAAGTCGAGCATCTCATTGAGCTTGGCGCGCGTAAGCCCCTCGATTTTTGCCACGCCATCCCCGATCTCGCGAACGGTGCCAACATTCTGTTTTTGCGTGGTCGTTTTGAGCCCAGCGATTTCTTGTTCCAGGGTCTGCAACAGATTACTCATAAGTTAAATTCAATGGGAATTAGGTTGAAGTCGGCTGCTGGCAGGCAAGTGTACCCATGATTCCAGCAGGCCAATAAATCGTTTTTAGTTGCATCATGAAAAGCTTCTTTGCAGCTCGGCTAGTCGGCCTCGCACGCTGCCGTCATAAACATCACTGCCAACAGTGACTCGAATCCCGCCGATGAGCGCCGGGTTCTGTGCGAAAGAGACATTCAGCCCTGGGCCGTAAACTTCCAGGAGCCTTTCGCGAACCTGGCTGGCGGAATCAGGCGGCAGGGATGTGGCGCTCTCGACAATGGCTGAATGATCAGCAATGTAGAGCTTCAGCCATCTCTGAAACTCCATGAGGATGGCCAGGGAACCCCGAGATTTCTCGCGAGCAACTCGTTTCACCAGGTCCTGAGCGCGAGCTTCATCCAGTAATCCATCCCGGAAGCAAAGGCGGAATAGTTGCTTGGCTTGAAGTCTAATTCGTTTTGTTGTTTTCATGCCCAGGCAGTCTTAGCGTCTCAACCGGCGGTTATTTGAACTGTGGTTTCCGCCGCCATGCGCTTCTGATCCTCAGGTGTCAAAATCTTGCCCGTGACCGTTGCTGTGGTCTGCACGACCAAACGGCCAAGTTCCTGTTTAAGCTGAGCAAGCATCCGGGCGTGCTCCTGAACCGCCGCTTCCTGTGCTTTGACCACAATTTGTTCCGCTGCTGCGATGGCTTTTTGGGTTTCGCGTTGTTCCACGCGGGCGGCCGCCGCTCGTGCTTCCTCAATCATCTTTGTTGCCTGCGCATTAGCCTGCGCCATTACTTCCAGCCGTTGCGCTTCAGTCCGGGCCAGCTCGACCTTGTTCTTCTCAGCATTGGCCAAACCTTCTTTGATGGTTTGACGCCGCTGTTCCAGCATGGTCAAAACGGGCTTATAAGCGAATCGGTAAAGCAGGGCGCACACGATGCAGAAACTGATGATCTGAGAAATCAGGTGCGGCCAATCCACTCCAAAAGTGCGGGCGATCTCCCCTACTGGGCCGCCGCCGCCTGCTTCCGCCAAAAGAACCATAACTTTCATATTTAGTGGATGGCTCGGGCGCAGGGCTGCATGCCCCGCGCCCGTCAGCCGATCTTTATTTCACCAGGAACAACGCGTAGAACACGATGGCTTCGGCGAAGGCAATGGCCAGAATGGACTGGACCAGGATCTTCGTGGCGGCGCCGGGATTGCGTCCCACCGCTTCAGAAGCCTTCATACCAATAAGACCAACCCCTAACGCGGCCCCCATGGCTGCCAGGCCGACATGAACATTTCCGGCCAATTCTGCTAATACGGGCATAACTGTCATATATATTGTTCTTTCGTCTTTCTTTTTCTTTCTCGTCGGCTGCCGCGATTGAACACGGTCCAGCCTACGAAATCTATTTGTTAGTGCGCGGTTCCTGGCCCTGCTTCTTCATGGCTGCAGATCAGCATTGTGAAAACTGCCGTCAATAGCATGAAGACCAGCGCCTGAACCAAACCCACGAGGAGTTCCAAAAAGTAAAACGGTATTGGCAATAACCAGCCCAAACCGGGGATCAGCTTACCCATCGTTTCCAACATATTCTCGCCGGCGAAAATATTGCCATAAAGACGAAAGCTCAAGGAGACGGGTCGAAACAGAATGGAAACGATTTCCAAACAGCCGACCGCGAAAAACACAAATATTAGCAACACCTTTAGAAAGCCTGCACTCTCCCCTTTTGGCGCAAAGAGTTCCTTGCAAACACCCACGACCCCAACTTCCCTCAACGCCCAAACGATCCAGCATGCGAAGAAAACCAGCGCCATCGCCAGCGTCAGGTTCAAATCGGCGTTAGCGCCGCGAAACAAAGGATGCTCAATCTCAAAACCATGTTCGCCAGCATGCCCCCATCCGATCGTGCCGACCCCTGGAATCAGTCCGATCCAGTTTGTGAAAAGAATGAAAATAAAGATGGTCGCAAAAAACCAGTAGGTCGGCTTTACCAGCTTAGGTCCAATGACGCCCTCGAGGAAATTGTACAAACTCTCGACCATCCATTCCCAAAAATTTTGTGCTCCTTGAGGAACCAGTTGCATCTTGCGCGTTCCAACCTGGGCAAAGACAATTAGAGCCAAAGCGGCCAGCCACGTCACGATCATGGAATTGGTAATGGGAAAACCAAATGGGCGGCCGAGTTCGACAGCACTTTGAGGCAAGCCGTGGTGTTCTACCGGGTGGGTGGTTGCAAGCGAGTGAATCTGCTCCGCGCCCGTCGACGCAGTTGGACTGGCATCCGGAGTTGCTCCAAATGCCGACACGCAGCCAAGCCACAGAACCAAAACTAACAATCTCGGAAATCCACCCACACTCCACCTAAGGCACAAACTGTGCCATGAGGGCGGTTGTTTCAGAGCGTTCGACATAATTCGTTCGATTCCTTTAGCATGCATGTGTGAGGCCCGCAATGAAATATGTTCACGCCCAACCGAAGTAAGTCCGCATCCCGCCTTTAAGTCCGGATTCCGCCTTTTTGCGAGGCCTCAACTGACGATGCCTCCGTTCTGGTCCTCCTGGCAAAAACAGTTTTGGGAATTGCGTTGGGACCGTGGTGGACTATGTTATGGTCTTATGGGCCAACGGCTCTGATAACAGCCGTTCTGCACATTCGAACATCAGTCGGGCTTTGGCTTGCCCGAAGCACTTCTGATCGGCGGATGTCGATCTGCAACTTAGCTTAGAGAATCTGGATTTCGAGGCTTCTGGTCGAGTAAAGCGTACGCATGAATAGGAATCAGCGTAAAGTGAATGGCGGAATGGCAATCCGAACCAGATTCGCAGTGACATGCCGGCATCATACGCATGGAGGGCGCGCGGGTCGTCGATTTCCAATTTGAGAACCAGGTCTGACAAGCAAATGACTCACAAATTGAATGAAGTTGATGACTTGCGGATCGTTCTCCCGGAGGATGGCCCGTGAACGATCCTCTGCGCCAAATCTATCTAGTGGACGATGACCCGGCCATATTGAAGGCCCTCTCGCGGTTGTTGCGTTCGGCAGGCTATGAACCCATTGCGTTTGCTTCTGCCAAACAGTTCCTGGAACGATATGAGCCCAATGCGCCGGGCTGTTTGGTGTTGGACCTTTCGATGCCCGGAACCACAGGTCTGGAATTGCAGCAGTGGCTTCTCCAAACCGAGAGCCCTCTGCCAGTCATTTTTCTTACCGGCCGCGGCGATATTCCATCCAGCGTGCGCGCAATGAAACAAGGGGCGGTTGACTTCCTCACTAAACCGGTCAATGACACTGCCCTGCTCAAGGCGATTCACGAAGCCTCGCAACGCGAAAGCCAGGCACGCACAGCGCGGGCTGAAGCGGCCGCCATCGAGACACGCCTGGCGACCTTGACCCCGCGCCAACGCGAGGTGCTGGAACATGTCGTCACGGGACAACTCAACAAGCAAATTGCTGACGATTTGGGCACGGTGGAAAAAACGATCAAGGTACATCGCGCCCGCGTGATGGAGAAGATGGGCGTGCAATCGCTCGCTGAGCTGGTGCGTCTGGCGGAGCGGGCGCGCATTGGGCAGGTACACAGGCAAGGCCATTCCACGAGCCAGAGCCAGCCATTCAGGCTGCCTTCCGGCATAGGTCCAAACCCTTAAAGTTTCAGCGCCCGCAGTTACACGCGGCGTAAAACCCATTTGCTGTGGCGCTCCATACTCGAATATTCCAGCAAGTCGACTCCGCTCCCGCCTCGACGTTCCCTATTGGCCCAAGGTCCAATTGATCGCGGTCATACCATTTGGACAGTATCATCGCTGATGTGTAACAATCGGCTCCTCATTAGCGTCGTGGATGACGAAGAACCAGTGCGCAAGGCGTTGTGCCGGTTGTTCGGCTCGGCTGGGTTCGACGTTCAGACCTTCGCTTCGGGTTCTGAATTTATAGAATCGCTGAAACAGAAGCGTCCGGACTGTGTCGTTTTAGACGTGAACCTGGACGGACTATCGGGCCTGGAGGTTCAACAGCGGCTTGGCCAGGAAAATCCGAAGCTTCCCGTCATCATGATGACGGGCATGGAGAGCCCTGGACTTCGCGAACAGGCACTGAAGGCGGGCGCGGCAGCTTATCTGAGGAAACCACTCGAGGAGCGAACGCTGTTGGAAGCAGTCGCCGCAGCCACGTTGCCCGACGGAACCAAACAAAGACGACACCCCGAAGCTTCGCCTAAGGCTTTGGACACTAAAACCTAAACGTAAGGAGAACCTAATGACCACTATAATGCCTATCGACACGAGTGGGCCATTCCAAGATGAGGAAATCCCACCCTTTGCAAGATGCCAACAAACTGTTGAGCTATTGCCCAAATACAAGAACTTGGCGAACTCCGGCAGAGGGTTTGTCATCCCCATCGCCGCCTCTGAAGAACCAGGAAACCCCCGTCTTAGTGAGTTCAAAGCACTATTGCTGGATGTGCTGGGAACGCTCGCGAATTGTGCCGCAGGTCGGCTGGAGCATGAAGTCGAGACAGTCTTTCGCAAGAGCTGCCAATTCCTCGAAATTCAGCGTGGCGGGCTATGGTACCATTCAGGCCAGCCTGCGAGGACCTTAGCGTTTCAGTTCCAAGGTCTGGAGAAACAGCTTCTGGCGGCTCGTGTTTCCTGGCCCTTTCCTCCGGGATTCGGCACCGATTCTGAGACCTGTTTTCCCTGGATCAGTGCCCAACTGAAGGCGGGCCGAACCGTCCTATTTCGCAGCCTTGCGGAGCTTCCGCCTGAAGCCGACCAGGACAAACAGGCGCTGACAAAGACGGGGTTGGAGTCCCTCCTCTTGGTTCCCCTTCATGCCAACGGCCTCCAAGCCGGGGCGTTAAGCTGCGCGCTTAGCAGAAACCAGGGACTTGGGCTTGGACTGCTGAAGGAAAGGGTTCAGCTAGTGGCGCAAGTTCTGGCAGACGGTATCGAGCGCAAACTTAAAGAGGAGCAATTGAGAGAGTTTTTAACGGAAGCGCGTCAGTACAAGAGCGCTTTGGAGGCGTACGCGCCTCTTAGTGTTACTGATGCGCAGGGAAAAATTAGTTATGTAAATGATAAATTCTGCGAGCTCTTCAAGTATTCCCATAAAGAATTGGTCGGCCAGAATCATCGCATCCTCAACTCCGGCTATCATTCCAAAGAGTTTTTCTCCGAGCTTTGGGCCACCATCACCCGCTGCGAGGCTTGGCGGGGAGAGTTCAAGAATCGAGCCAAAGATGGCTCCTTCTGTTGGGTGGCCGCCATGATCGTCCCGCTCCGGAATGAGCACGGCAAGCCGTCGGGTTATATCTCCATTCTATCCGACATTACGGAGAGAAAATTGGCTCAGGAGGCGCTGGAGAAATCCTACGGAGAGATCAAGGAATTAAAGAACCGGCTTCAAGCGGAGAGCGACTATCTGAGATTCGAAATGAAACTCCAGCAGTCCCATGGCGAGATTATTGGCCGGAGCCCAGCCATTAAGCGAGTGCTCCGCCTGGTCGAACAGGTTGCCCCGGTGGACTGCTCGGTATTGATCAGCGGGGAAACCGGCACAGGTAAGGAGTTAATCGCACGGGGGATTCACCGGCTTAGCTCGCGAAAGGACCGAATGATGGTGGTGGTCAACTGCGCGGCATTTCCGGCCGCCCTGGTGGAAAGCGAGCTTTTCGGGCGCGAACGTGGTGCTTACACCGGCGCATTGACCAGCGAGATCGGGCGTTTTGAACTAGCAGATGGTGGAACGATTTTCCTGGATGAGATTGGAGAGCTTTCTATGGACATTCAGGCCAAGCTGTTGCGCGTGCTTCAGAACGGTGAATTCCAACGACTCGGCAATCCAAAAACGCGCAAAGTCAATGTACGACTCATTGCCGCCACGAATAAGGATCTGGCCGGGGAAGTGCGGGCTGGCCGGTTCCGGGAGGACTTGTATTATCGGCTGCGGGTGTTTCCCATCCTTGTCCCGCCATTGCGGGAGAGAATGCAGGATCTGTCATTGCTGATTTCGGCTTTTGTCGAGGAGTTCTCTCGTCGAATGAGCAAACAGATCACCCGGCTTCCGCATAAGGTGCTGGAAAGTCTCGAGCGACACTCCTGGCCGGGCAACATCCGTGAATTGCGAAACGTGATTGAGCGGGCGGTGATTCTAAGTTCGGGCGAGACACTGATTGTTCCAACTCTGACCGACTGCACCGAAACAAGCGCAACCCCCACATCCCTGGCCCAATTTGAGCGCGAGCATATTGTGAAGACTTTGGAAGAAGCTTGTTGGCGGATCAAAGGTCCTTATGGCGCAGCGAAGCGGCTTCAGTTGAAACCAAGTACGTTGTACTCCAAAATGGCAAAGCTCGGTATCAATCGGTCCCGAGCGAGTTTTCCCTAGCTTGCGCATGATTCGGCGGGTATTACGAGACGCAATGTTGATTTAGAGTTGAAAGGGCAGCTCTTTGTTGTGTAGTTTGGGCGCCTGAGCCGGCCTCAATTGACGACGTTGGCATGAACCAAGCACTGGTTTGTTGGCGAGCCGCTGAGCAAACGCGGAAACCAAACGATGACTAATCATATGAGACCTGGATCCTTCTCTCAATAACAACCGAACCCGACCTGGGAATAAAGCCAAACCACTAAGAACATGATTCCGTGCTATCAAAAATCTAGCCAGATTCTCCGCCGATTCACCTTTGCCGCCGAACTCCTGCTGGCTGCCTTGGCACAGACTGCGCTGAGTTCCGAGAACGTTCCTCATCGCCCCTTTGCTTACTGGGCAGATGTTCCAGACCAAGGCCAGCTAGTCGCGGGGATTGTCTATAGTGAATCCGAGGCTTACCATATGTGGGCCGCTGGCCAGTACCACAATGTGACGACACATTCTGGCGGCGAAAGTTACGGCACAGATACCCACCACGGCTACGTCGCTCTCCAGTATGGACTGACCGACCGGTGGGCTGCGGACCTCAATGTTGGATATGTTTCCGCTGCCTGGCGTTTTTTCGACGGCGGCAATGTTCAATCCACGGACGGACTCATGGATATTTCTTTGGGGGTGCGTTACCAGCTCTATAATGAAACGAATGCTCCATCTCCCTGGGTACCAACTTTGACGTTCCGAGCCGGAGCCGTGCTCCCAGGCACCTATGGTCAGCATTTCATTTTTGCTCCCGGTGTTCGGTCGGCAGCGATAGAGCCTGAGTTTCTAGCCCGCAAGCATTTTGGCTGGCCCGGCCTGGGTATTTACGGCGATGGGTTGTTTCGCTACAATCGGACCATAGGCAACAGCCAGTACATCATTGCCGCCGGGCTGTTTCAGGAGATTAAAGGTTGGGAAGTCGACTTCGGCTACAAACACCTCCAGACGCTCTCCGGCTCAGATATTATTTATCCGGTCGATCCCGCCACCCACAACGGCTTCAACATCATCTATCCGCGCGACCCAAGGGAAAATTACGATGCGATCGAGTTCGGCTTCAGTTATGTCACTCTCAAGCGACATTTTCGTTACGGTTTCCACTTGAGTTCGGTTGTGGACGGCAACAATAGTGATGCCAAGCTCTTTCTTGGAGGATCGATAGATATACCCATTGGCCTCATTCCAAAGAAATTGTGAGCCTCCGGTGCGCCTGTTATGCCATCACCCTCATCCAATAGGCCACGTTCAAGGCTTGAACAGGGTTTGGCCTGGGCAATCTTGTTGTTGCTCCTCTTAGGGTGTCTGCTGGTGTTGCGGCCTTTTGTGTCCGCAACTCTGTGGGCGGTCGTGTTGGTCTGTTCAAGTTGGCCCATTTACAATCGTCTTTCCATTTTATTGGGCGAACGCCGTGCGCTTGCGGCGGGGTTAATGGGCTTGGGAATGGTGCTCATCCTCCTGCTTCCTTTGGTCATCGTTAGTTTCACGCTTGCTGATAATGTGAAAGATCTCACCGCCTCAGCGCGCCAGTTGCTTGAACATGGGCCGCCACCCGCGCCCGCGTGGCTTCTCAAGGTGCCGCTCGTTGGGGAACGTGCGACCCAGCATTGGAATGACCTTGCCAACAATAGCGAGAAGCTCTGGACGGATGCACGGCGGTTGGTTGAGCCCGTAAGTTCAGCGTTGATCAAGCTCGGCCTGTTGGCAGCAAACGGGCTGGTACAACTTGGTCTGAGTGTTCTCATCGCGTTCTTCATGTTCCGAAACGGCGTCTCTTTCGCCAGGGGTTTGACCGCTGCCGTGGACCGGATTGGGGCCGAGCGCGGCCACCATCTGCTGTCAGTCGCCCTAACCACTGTCCGCGGAGTCGTCTATGGCGTCCTGGGCACCGCTCTTGTTCAGGCCGTCCTGGCCGGGATCGGCTTTTTTATAGCCGGTGTTCCCGGTCCTGGAATGCTGGCTTTGCTAACGTTTTTCATTTCCGTTTTGCCGCTGGTAGGCACCGCCCTGGTCTGGTTGCCGGCCGCAATCTGGCTCTTTATCCAGGGTTCGACTGGTTGGGGAATCTTTATGGTAATTTGGGGGCTGGGCGTGAACAACATCGAACACGTTGTAAAACCGCTGCTCATCAGCAAGGGAAGCGATCTTCCGTTCTTGCTCATTTTCTTTGGAGTGCTCGGGGGCGCCATTGCCTTCGGGTTCCTCGGAATTTTCCTTGGTCCAACGCTATTGGCCGTAGGTTACCGGGTGGTGCAAGAATGGCATACGGCGGCGGGCTTGGAAAGCCAAGCCAACAACACTTCTGGCGGAGATCCCAAAAACCCCGAGATAATCGTTCAAGCGACGGAGACGAACTGAGTTGGAAGCGAAGTCTGAGTAAGTGCAATGGAAGACGATAGACCGACGGGAAGCCGAAATATCGTGCCTAGATTGAGTTCTTCTTTTTTCAGATTCTATCGACAACCTGCCTAATCCATTACCCAACAACAACAAGAGTTAAAATTGAGTTTGTCACCGATTTTGGTACGGTTCCAGCATACGTGTGGGTATGGTTTTCTCGGTGATGAAACTCTTCATTCCGGTTGAACGCCGGGCGGAAGCGGTGGAGATCCTCACCAAAATACAAGGCCGCTTGGAAATTTGCACGGACCACTTGGGCTCTTGGATCCAGGAGCGGGACCACCCGTGCTCTCACATCGTATACATAGAACACTGGAAATCAGAAGAATCCATTTTCAACCACATTCGATCTTCGCTTTACCGTGGGGTACTGGCGGTTATCGAACTCTCAAGCCAGACGCCGGAGGTCAATTATTTTTTTGACTCACAACCAGAGGGGATGAAGCTGATAGAAGTCATAAGACAGGAGTCTCATCGCTAAGAAATCTTTCAGTGCAAACACAAGCAGGCAAAGACAGCCCGGTCGCTTATTCCAGCGCTCACGTTGATTATGTCGAGTTCTATTCCTGCCAGCAAAAGCCAGCCACAATCGATGAAGTGCGGCGAATCCTGCTAAAGCATTTGACGGATCTTGAGTCAGGAACGAGGTAATTCATATGAATCCTGACGCACCGAAGCCTCTCGATGGTTTTGAGTTACACCAGGAGCACGCTTCGTACACACCCGTCGGGGTGGTGTCTCTTGAAGAAGCGGTAGACCTGATGACTCGTGCCATTATCTACGCGAGGGAACAAAGAATCTCACGGTTGTTAGTGAATGCGTTAAAGCTGACGGGATTCCCCACTCCATCCCTGCCGCAACGGTATTGGATCGCACGCGGGTTTGCGGCAGCGGCGGCTGAGGCGGTAGCGGCGGCGTTCGTGCTTGAGCCACATTTAATTGATCCTGGCCGCTTTGGCGTGGTCGTGGCTTGGAACTTAGGTCTGCGAGCTGAAGTCTTCACGGATTTGATTGAAGCGCGAACATGGTTGTTGAGCAACGCCCCGCCGACGCCTAACCCGCTGGGCTTTACGGCCTGACTGGTTTTTCACCTTTGTTGATGGGGCAGATCAAAAAAACCGCGCAAAGAATTCTTGGCTTTATCTCGCGCCGAAGTAGATTGCCGACCTCATCATGAAAACATTCGGGTGCTTTTCTCGTAAATCTTTCCTGCTCGGTTTTGGCTCCCTCTCTCTCTTAAGCGGTTGCTCGCTCTTGCCGAGCTTACACGCGCCCCTCCCCGGAAATCGAGCTTTCATCGTCTATTGGCCACCGGCAACCAACAGCCACCAGTTGAAGCTGGCCGTAAAAGACAACATCGACATGAAGGGCGTGGTAACAACGGCTGGCTCGCAGCGCCTGGCACGCGGGACTGCCTGCCCATTCGGCCCATCCAAGGCCAAACCCGCCGACAAGGATGCTCCGTGCCTGGCGATCGCGCGGCAGCGGAATGTCCAGATTGTTGGCAAAGCCAATTTGAGCGAATTTGCAGTCGCTCCCTCCGGCTTCAATGAATATTTCGGAACCCCATCAAGTCCGCTCAGCATCTCGCGCGACCTGCTCCCAGGAGGTTCGAGTTGCGGTTCGGCGGTGGCCGTGGCAAGTGGAATGGCTGACGTGGCCTTCGGGACGGACACGGCTGGCTCGATCCGCGTGCCGGCTGCATGGTGCGGCGTCGTTGGTTTGAAAACGACGCATGGTTTGGTTCCGATCGAAGGCATATTCCCAATCGAACCGGAGCACCTCGATACGGTCGGGCCGATGGGGAAGGACATTGCCCACACCGTCCAGGGAATGGATCTTCTTCAGAACGGGTTCGCCAGCCTCTATGCCGCGGCTGTGGCCGCCAAACCTCTCGCACAAGAAATTCGGATCGGACGCCTCACTCTCTCGGGCACCGACCGGCCGATCGATCAAGCGGTGGACGAGGCTCTTGCCAGGACGGGTTTTCAAGTTGTCCAGCTCGACGACAGCGTCCGGAAGGAATGGGAGCAGGCCAAGCAGGACGGCAATGTGATCGCGGCCGCAGGCGCCTGGATCAGCGCTAAGAAATTCCGCTTCAAGGTGGGTATAGCTGCCCGGACAAAAACGGCAATCCGCGCTGGCAGGATCGCCTACCTAACCAGTTACAAAGAGGCTGTCGCAAGACAACCCCAATGGCAGAACACGCTCAAAGAGATCTTCAAGAAAGTGGACTTCATCGCTCTGCCGACCGTGCAGACGCCGCCGCCGCTGATTCCGCCGAACTTAAAGATCGGCATCCTGGAAGCGCGCGTGCTCCAACTGCAAAATACGGTGGCCGTCAATTTCGCGGGCAACCCGGCGTTGGCGGTGCCGATTCCGGTGCGTGACGAGGATGTGCCCGTCACGAGTCTGCAATTGATCGGGCCGCGGCTGGCCGAGGCACAGCTCCTCAACGCAGGGCGGCTGGTGGAAGCCGCGGTCAAAAAATAAATGCGGAAGACCTCGTGGCCGAGGAAGCCCGCCATGTTTCCTTTAAGGCCAAATTCGAATGAACTCACCGCGTCTGGAGCTTTATCCCGCGTGAACATCAAAACCAACAACCAAAAGCAATAACATGAGCAATCTTATCGTGATAGGATTCAACAACGCGGCGGACGCGTTCCAGATGCGTGGGGCTCTGGCACAAATGCAGGCCCAGTACTTAATCGAAATGGAGGACGCTGTCGTCGTGACCCGCGACATGAAGGGCGCGGTGCAGTTGCATCAGGCGGTGAACCTCACCGCCACCGGCGCGGTGAGTGGGGCGTTCTGGGGCTCGTTGATCGGATTGTTATTCCTAAACCCGCTGCTCGGTGCCGCCGTGGGCGCCGGCTCTGGCGCCCTTTCTGGCAAGCTCACCGACATCGGCATCAACGATTCGTTCATGAAGGATTTGGGTGCAACGCTCACGGCAGGCACTGCCGCGCTCTTTGTGCTCGTACGCAAGTCAACCCCCGACAAGGTTCTCGAAGGACTCAAGCCTTTTGCGGGCAAAGGCCGGGTACTTCAAACCTCGTTAACCAGGGACAAGGAGGACGAACTGCGCAAATTTATTGAAGGGGTGCCGGGTGGCCCTCCAAAGGGCTAAAGGGCTGAAAAGCTTGAAGGCGGACTTGCTATTGCCCGTTGATAAATGTTAACAGACCCAAGTAGCAATGTCGCAAAACAACTCTCCCGTCCTGCACCGTGCGGTTAAGCTTCTGGCGCAGATGAGTGAGGAATTGGCTTTCGTCGAGGCGGGTCAGGACACAGGTCTTTTGCCGATTAACAGCCTGGTCATGGACTTCGAGGAACTCCCCCGCGCGGAAGCGCCGCCATCTGTCGCAACGGGTCTGGCAGCAGTGCGAGCCTTGCTGGATCAGATCCTGGATGGGCCGGGAATATTCAGTCTGGAAAACATCCGCTTCCTGAATGAATGGCATTCGTGGATGAGTTCGGTCCTGACGGCCTGGGAGCGGGGCGCGGCAATGCCCACGGCTCCGGCGGCGTGGGGTCGGGCCCCGAGTGGCACTGCGTCGTTATCAGTCATCAGTCATCAGTCATCAGTGGCCGGTAATACGGCGCCGCAACGGGCCGTGGATGAGGCGGCGATTCGTTTGAACCTGACGGACGATGCTGAACTGCTTCGCGAATTTCACGGCGAATCCCAGGAATTGCTGCAAAACATCGAACAGGGCGTGCTGGTATTGGAAGCGACCCCCGCTGATGCGGACACCATCAATTCCATCTTTCGCGCTTTCCACACCTTGAAAGGTGGCGCCGGTCTTCTTCACCTGGACGCGCTGCGCGACCTGGCGCACGACTTGGAGTCGCTTCTCGATGCGGTGCGCCGCTCGGGGCTGAGCATCACTGCAGAGATCATTGACCTCATACTCGCCGGCGTGGACTCGCTCAAGCACTTCACTCGCGAAATCGGCGACCAACTCCAGGGCGTGAAGCCCGGCGGTCCGATTATCGTGCAAACCCGGGATCTCCAGCAACGCGTGCGAGCCGTCTTGGCCGGAGGATCTTCGCCCACCACCCCTGCCCCGCCACCCCCGCCGGCGAAGGCGCCCGAGTTGACCACGTCGGGAACCACGGGGCACCCGCTGGCTGCAGCGATGGCAGAGACTGCTCCGCCACCCATGGCAACGGGAAAGTCCCCCGTCAACACTGGAAGTGAGTCCCCGGCTAAAGCAGAAAGCACCACGGGATTCGTGAAACTCGATACCCGGAAGCTGGACAGCCTGGTGGACCTGGTGGGGGAACTGGTCATTGCCCAATCCATGGTCGTCCAGGACCCCGATGTGCAGAGGCTGTCGAGTCGTCATCTGGCGCGGTGCTTGCGTCAACTCGGCCGCATCACCACCGAACTGCAACGCACCGCGCTGTCGTTGCGCATGGTGCCAATCCGACGGACGTTTCAGAAGATGACGCGCCTCGTGCGCGACCTGGCCGCGCAGCAGGAAAAGCAGGTTCAGCTTATCGTGGAAGGCGAAGAGACCGAGCTCGATCGCAACATCGTCGAGGAGTTAAGTGATCCGCTCGTCCACATGATCCGCAACTCGGTTGATCACGGTATCGAACTGCCCGCAGCGCGCGTGTCCAAGGGAAAACCGGCGCTCGGAACCATTCGTCTCTCGGCCTCTCATCAGCGCGGCGGCATTGTCATCGCCATTCAGGATGACGGCAAAGGTCTGGACCGCGAACGCATCCTGGCCAAGGCCCGCGAACGCGGCCTGATCAAGCCCGACGCTACCCTGACCGAGGAGGAAACTTTCGCCCTCATCTTCGCGCCCGGCTTTTCCACCGCCGAAATCGTCACGGATGTTTCCGGCCGGGGTGTGGGAATGGACGTCGTGCGGCGCAACATCGAGAAACTCCGCGGCAAGGTCGAAATCCAGTCTGTCGCCGGCCAGGGCACCACGTTTACAATTGTCCTGCCGCTCACCCTGGCCATCATCGACGGAATGCTGGTCGGTGTGGGCGAGGATCGCTACATCATTCCGACTTTGTCAGTGCGGGAATCCTTTCGTCCACGGCCTGGCATGGTCACCACCGTGCACGAACGGGGCGAGGTGGTCAGCGTGCGCGGGCGGCTGACGCCGCTCTTGCGTCTGGGACAGCACCTGGGCACACCGTGCCGCGCGGTTGATCCCACCGATGGGATCATCGTGGTGGTCGAGTCTGGCGACGCCGCGCGCGGTCTCCTCGTGGATGAACTGCTGGGGAAGCAGGAAGTCGTTATCAAGAATTTGGGAGAAACCTTCCGACAACAGAACCTGCTGGCCGGCGCAGCGATCCTGGGCGATGGCCGGGTCGGGCTGATACTGGACGTGGATACCCTCGTAAACTGCCGCACCATCCACAACTAGGCGCATCGCGAATGCTGTCTGAAATCCCATGACACCAGATTCTTCCTCCTCTCCAACCACCTCCGCGAAACCCGGGCGTTATCTGACGTTTAGGCTTGGACAGGAGTCCTACGGATTGCCGGTGCTCGGTGTCCGCGAGATTATTCGACTCTGTCCCATAACGGCGGTCCCCCGGATGCCGGATTATATCAAAGGGGTCATTAACCTCCGTGGCAAAGTCATTCCGATTCTCGACCTTCGGGCCAAATTCCAGCTCTCGGCCGGGAGTTACGGCGAGCGTGCCTGTATTATTATCGTCCAGGTGGGCGACCACCCCGCCAGCTTAGTGCTTATGGGGGCGATCGTGGACGCAGTCGAAGAGGTGGTCCAACTGAGCGAAGCCGAGTTGGAACCCACACCGGATTTTGGCGGTTCCCCGGCCACCGATTACATCCTCGGCATGGCCACCATCCACGGAGGCGTCAAAACACTACTAGACCTAAACAAAGTTTTTCTCAAGGAAGGCCTGCTAACACTTATTCCGTCCCAACCCCCCAGTTCTCAAAACCAAACTGTATGAACTCCTGGACTATCTCTCGTCGAATCATCTTCGGATTCGCTACAATGCTGTTCATTTCGGCCGCGCTGGGCGGATTCGCCCTATGGCGGATGGAGGGCCTTAGCCAATCCATCGCATTGTTATCGGACAACACCTTGCCCAGCGTGCTCACCCTGAATGAGTGCGCTGAGCTCGCGCGCGACAACATTTTTGCCTGCCAGCAGCTTGCCGAGGCCGGATCCGCTGAGCAGCGGAAGCCAATTGAGGATCGCATCGCCGCCAACCGGACGCGGGTGGACGAGTTGTTCAAGAAGTATGATCCGGCACTGATTGCGGACAATGAGGATCGGCGGCTCTTTGAAGAGACGAAACGAACCCGCGAAGCCTTTGTCAAATTCCGCGGCCAATACATGGACTTGCTGCGTCAGGGCAAGGCGGACGATTACAAGAAGCTGCTATCGGAGGTGGGCATCCCGGCGTACGAAGATTCCATCAAAGCGGTGGATGCCAGCGTGGATTACAATCGGAAGTTGGGCATGGACGCGAGTACGGCGAGCAAGTCGGCCGCCCGGTCAAGCATCATCCTGATCTGCATTGCTCTCGGGATTGCCCTGCTCGTGGCTGGCCTGCTGACCTGGCAAATCGTGCGCTCGACCACTCGTGTGCTCCGTGACCTCGCGACTAACCTCGACCAGGGCGCAACACAAACTGCTTCGGCCGCGCGCCAGGTTTCATCCGCCAGCCAGACCCTGTCGTCTGGCGCCAGTGAACAAGCCGCGTCGGTGGAGGAAACCAGCGCCTCACTGGAGGAGATGTCGAGCATGATCCGGGCAACCGCCGACAACGCCCAAAGGGCCAAGGTGCTGGCGGGAGAAGCCCAGGGCGTGGCCCAAGCCGGGTCCCGCACCATGGTTGAAATGACCCAGGCGATGGCGGCCATCGACAGTTCCAGCGCGGAGGTCGCTAAAATCGTCAAGAACATTGACGAGATTGCCTTCCAGACAAACATCCTGGCTTTGAATGCGGCGGTTGAAGCTGCGCGTGCCGGCGAAGCCGGCGCGGGCTTTGCGGTTGTCGCCGATGAAGTTCGCTCGCTGGCCCAGCGCAGCGCGGCCGCCGCGAAGGAAACTGCCGAGAAGATTGACGCAGCGATTGCCAGCAGTCGAAATGGCACCCAAAGCTGCAATAAGGTCCGAGAATCCCTCGTCCAAATCACCGATAAAGTATCATGCACCGACTCGTTGGTTGGCGAAATCGCGACGGCCGCCCGCGAACAGGCCCAGGGCATCGAACAGATCAACACCGCCATCACACAGATGGATCAGGTTACCCAGAGCAATTCGGCCAGCGCTGAGGAAAGCGCCAGCGCGGCCGAGGAGCTCGATGCCCAGGCAGCGACGCTCAAGGACATGGTTGGGCAGCTCCGCCAGCTCATTGGAGGCACGGGCACGGTGTACGCCCCAACACCATCCCCCGCGATTTCATCCCATGTGGCCGTGTTCAGCAGTCAGCCCACCCCGCGGCCGCGGCCCCGCCCTCAGCCGCACAAGACCCTGACCGCGGGCCGGCTCAAGACCATTCCAATGCCTGGCGATGCCAACCCGGCAGTTGATGTTGATGACGACAACTTCAAGAACTTCTGAGCCTGCGGTTGGGGAGATCGGGTTCGCTCGAATGCACGAGTCGTTCAAGGCCACGCTTTCGCGTGAGGCCTACCGCACGCTAACCGCCCTGGTGTACCACCACAGCCGGATCAGGCTCGGGCCGGACAAGCAGCCCATGCTGGCCAACCGTCTTCGAAAACGGCTGCGCGCGCTGGGAATCGTTTCCTATGACGACTACTGCGCCTTGCTCGAATCAGAGCGCGGCGCGGATGAAATTGAGCTCCTGGTGGATCTCATTTCCACAAACCATACCAAGTTCTTCCGCGAGCCGGATCATTTCACATTTCTCACGGGCCGGATTCTACCCGAACTGTCTCCGCGGCTCCTCGCCGAAGGGTCGCCGTTGCGGGTTTGGTCTGCCGCCGCATCGTCCGGTGAGGAGCCTTACACGATTGCGATCGTTCTCGCGGAGTTTTTCCGCCAGCATACTTCCGTTGAATGGAAGGTGGAAGCTTCGGATATCTCGCATCGCATGCTCGATCATGCGCGCGCGGCCATTTACGCCCTGGATCGAATCCCACCCGCCTTTCCCGAGCTCTTAAAGCGCTATTTCCAAAAGGGCGTGGAGGATCGCGCAGGGACATGCCGGGTGAAGGCGGATCTGCGGAAACATGTGCGCTTTCAGCGCATCAACCTGTTCCAGGCCGAATACCCAGTGCCGCGGGAACAGCACGTGATCTTCTGCCGCAATGTCATGATCTACTTCGACCCAGGGTCGCGCGCCACTCTGGTGAAAAAACTCACGCGGCACCTGGCTCCCGGCGGCTACCTGCTGATCGGGCATTCGGAGAGTTTGCTCGGGATCGGCCACGAATTGGAACACGTCCGCCAGAGCATCTTCCGTCGACGATGAGCAGCCCTCACAGGATTCGAGTATTGATCGTGGATGACTCCGCCGTCGCTCGGCGCTGCATCCGTGATGCCCTCAGCCATGATCCCGAGATCGAAGTCGTCGATGTTGCCTGCGATGCGTACGTGGCGCGGGAGAAGATTCTCAAGCTCGAGCCGGATGTCATTACGCTGGACCTGGAAATGCCGCGCATGGACGGCTTGACTTTTCTTCGAATTCTCAACGAACACCACCCGGTGCCGGTGGTCGTGATTAGTTCCCTGACTCCGCAAGGGTCGGCCAAGGCTCTCGAGGCGCTGGCCGCCGGGGCGGTGGATGTGCTGGCCAAGCCCAATGGCAGCCAGACCCTCGGAGAGGTAGCTCATCAGCTCGCCTATCACGTCAAAGCCGCCGCCGGCGCTCGTCTACGACCTCGCCACCCCGGGACCGGCCTCTCGGGTCCGCCCTCGACTTCGGAACCCGTGCCCCCCGGCGCGTTCTCGGCACGGCGCATCCTCCTAATCGGGGCTTCGACCGGCGGTGTGGAGGCGCTGCGCTTCCTTCTGCCGCAGTTGCCCGCCGGGCTTCCGCCCATCGCCGTGGTTCAGCATATCCCACCCATTTTCTCTCGGATCATGGCCGAGCATTTGAGTAAATTGTGCCGATTTGAAGTTCGCGAAGCGCGCGAAGGTGACGAACTGCGCCGCAACCTCTGCCTGGTGGCGCCCGGTGATTTTCACCTGGCGCTGGTCGCTCACGGGCTCGGCTACCGGGCTCGGCTGACGCAATCGCCTCCGGTGCACTACTGCCGTCCCGCGGTGGACGTCCTGTTCCGATCGGCCGCCGAGCATGCCGGCGCGCAGGCGGTGGCCGTCCTGCTCACGGGGATGGGTGTGGACGGCGCCCGCGGCATGCAAATGCTGCGGAAGGCCGGAGCTCGGACGATTGTCGAGCATGAAGAAAGCTGTGTGGTCTATGGCATGCCCCAGGCGGCGATCAAGCTCGAGGCGGCCGATGAGGTTGTACCCCTCTCGAAAATGCCGCAGGCAATCCTGAAGGCGCTTGCGCAGCCTTTGCGTGCATGACTCCCGCCTCGTACAGACCCGACCTCCAACGGATAGGCCAAACTGTCTTCCCGGAGATGCTGGGCGTTATGCTGTCGCTGCCGGCAACCCTACGGAATACTTCGAGCCATCTTCCCTCTTCCGATGCTCCCGATTGGATCATCAGTACGATCCATCTGGCCGGCAAACGGCTTTCCGGAAGTGTGCGCATCCGGCTCCCGTTGGCCTTCGTCGCACACGCAGTTCGCCTCCTGACCAGCATGAGTGGCGTCTCGCAGGACACCGACGCACTGCTGGACGATACCGCCGGAGAACTCGCGAACATGGTGGCCGGTCGGGTCGCGGTCCAATTGGCAGCGGACGGATACCCTTGCACTCTGAGCACGCCGTCGGTCTCCCGCGGCGAGGGTCCGCTGATAGAAACCGATCCCGGAGTAGATCACGGACGAACGGACTTGTTGTGCGATGGTCATTGGCTCTCGCTCGATCTAAAGTGCCATTACGCGGACCCATGACGCCCAGAATCCTAAGCATTGATGACAGCAAAACCATCCGGCTGGTCCTGGCCCGCCTGTTCCGCCCGTTTGTCTGCGAATTGCGGGAGGCGGCCAACGGCGAGGAAGGATTGGCTCGCGCGATGCGGGAGAAGCCCGATCTGATTATTCTCGACCACAACATGCCGGTCATGGATGGCATTACCATGCTCCGCAAAATGCGGGACGATCCCGGATTGAAGCGGACGCCCGTCATTATGCTGACGGCAGACTCGGGTCCGGAAAGTCTGGCGGCGGTAGCGCGATTGGGCGTGCGGGACTATGTGACCAAGCCATTTCGCGAGGAAGAGTTGCTGGCGAAGGCCGGTCGGATTATCCCATTGATTCCACGAGACACTTGAACCGACCAACCGCTATGAGTGACGAAAACCCGCATCCCATTCCTGCCGCCCAAACGACGCCGCCCAACGAATCCGCCGTCGGAACAAACCCGCTGCACCAGGCATCCGTGTTGGTTGTGGATGACAGCCGCACCATGCGGCTCGCACTGATCCGTGCTCTGAACGCCCTCGGGTTCCGCAATATTACCGAGGCGACCAACGGACGGCATGCGCTCGAATTAGTATTGACGAAGCCTATTGATCTTATGTTGCTCGACATGGAAATGCCTGAAATGAACGGCATGGAAGTGCTTGCTGCGCTCAAAGCTAACCCTGACTTGAGAGGACTGCCGGTCATCGTCATTTCCGGCGCCGAGCAGATGGAAAGCGCCGTGAGTTGCATCGAGTCGGGCGCTGAAGACTTTCTGCCCAAACCTTTCAATCCCACCCTGCTGCGTGCCCGTGTTACCACCTGCCTCGAAAAGAAGCGGCTGCGCGACCTGGACCGGCAGCGGTTGATCGAGTTGGCCGCCGCGAAGCTGAAAGCCGAGGAAGCGACACAGATGAAGTCCATGTTCCTGGCCAACATGAGCCACGAGATCCGCACGCCCATGAATGCCATCATTGGACTGTCGCATCTCGCTCTCAAAACCCAGCTCAACCCAAAGCAGCGCGATTACGTCAGCAAAGTCCACAACGCCGGCACTTCGCTACTGGCAATCATCAATGACATCCTCGATTTCTCCAAGATCGAGGCCGGCAAGCTCGACATCGAGGAGACCGACTTTAAGGTGGACGAAGTCCTCAGTTCCGTCACCACCCTGACCGCCCAGAAGGCTCACGAAAAAGGCATCGAATTTCTTGCGGATGTGGTTGCCACGATTCCCCAGCAACTGCGCGGGGATCCACTTCGACTCGGCCAGATTCTCACGAACCTGGTGAACAACGCTGTCAAATTCACTGAGCGCGGCGAAATCCGTCTGAAAATCGAACTGCTTGAGAAAACCGGTGAGAAGGTGCAACTGAAGTTCTCCGTGCGTGACACTGGCATCGGCATGACGCCGGCACAAACCGCAAAATTGTTTCAGGCTTTCACGCAGGCCGACATGTCCACCACACGCAAACACGGCGGCACTGGGCTGGGTCTTACGATCTCGCGCAAGCTCGTGGAAATGATGGGAGGGCGGATCTGGATCGAAAGCGAGGCCGGCGTCGGCAGCACCTTTATTTTCACCGTGTGGCTGGGGTTGGCCGCCGGAAAGGGGCAGGGCAGGATTTTGCCTGAACAATTGCCCAGGCTCAATGTGCTGGTGGCCGATGACAATTCCGCGGCGCGGGAAATTTTGGCGGAGGCTCTCAAGGGCGTGACGGCGCACGTGGACCTGGTGAGCTCGGGCGCTGAAGCGATCGCAGCCGTGAAGCAGCATGACCAGGCCTCACCTTATGATCTGGTATTTATGGATTGGAGAATGCCGGGAATGGACGGCCTGGAGACGACCCGCCGGATCAAACAGGACCACCTGCTTCACAAACAGCCAGCGATCGTCCTGGTGACGGCTTTCGGCCGCGAAGAGGCGCGCGAAGAAGCAGAGAAGCTCGGGATCGAAGGTTTTTTAGTCAAGCCCGTCACCATGTCCACGCTGGTGGACACACTGGTGATGCTGTTCGCCCCCCCTTCCCTGGAAGCTACGCAAGCGGCGGCGACCGATCCCCATGCGGGCCGCCTGAAAGGAGCGCGAATCCTCCTGGCAGAAGACAACGAGATCAACCAACAGATTGCCGTGGAACTGCTCGAGAGCGTCGGCGCTCACCTGACTGTCGCCAACAATGGCCAGGAGGCAGTCGCACGATTGCTTCAGTCACCGGCAGGGTTCGATCTGGTTCTCATGGATCTGCAGATGCCCGTGATGGGCGGATATGAAGCCGCCCAGAAAGTTCGGGCCGACGCGCGCTTTGCCAGGCTCCCTGTTATTGCCATGACGGCGCACGCCACGATTGAAGAAAAGCAGAAGTGCCTGGCCGCCGGCATGAACGATCACATCTCGAAACCCATTGACCCTGCCGCATTGTTCGACACGGTAGGCCGTTTCTACAAACAGCCAGATGCCGCAACCCCCGCAACCGGAGTGCGCCCGTCCCCGGGCGCAGCAATGCTAAAGAGCTCGTCCGCTTCAGTGAAGGTTGATTTATCGTCCACCGCTGCGCCCGGGGACGGGCGCACTCCGGATAGCATCCCGGATATCGCAGGGTTGGACACGAAAGACGGTCTTACCCGCCTCGCCGGCAACCGGAAGTTGTATTTGAAACTGCTTCGCCAGTTCATTGAACAACAAGGTCCGGCGGTCGCACAAATTACCGCCGCTCTGGCTGCGGGAGATGCTGTCCTCGCCGAACGCCTGGCACATACGCTCAAAGGGGTGGCAGGCAACATCGGCGCCAAATCTGTCCAGTCCGCTGCCGGTTCATTGGAAAAACTCATTGGGAAGCAGGCCAATTCCGACGAGATGATGTTCGCGAAACAAGCCCTTGCCAGCGAGCTTAACCCCCTCGTCGCCGCGTTGCAAACCAGGCTGGGGTCGGACGAATCGCAAACCTCTGTTCCCGCTTCGCTGCCCGCGGCTGATCCCGCCCAATCGCGCGAAGCAGCGGCACAATTAATCAAACTATTTGGCGAATTCGATCCCGGCGCGGTCGACTTCATTGAGAACAACCAAAACCTCCTCCGGCCTCTTTTCAATGTTGAAAGCTGGGAAGAATTAAAGAAACGGGCAGCCGCTTACTCGTTCCAGGACGCCAACACGCTGCTCGAACAGGCTTTGCAAAAATGTGCCACCTGACGAAAGCCCTCTTCCAAAATGTTATCCATTTCATTCGGATGAAAAACATTCTGACCGAACGATGATTCGCTGGAGAAATTGATTGAAGGCTGCTGAAGATCGTGTTCTGATCATTACGACTGCGGAATGCAAGCGGCACCATGATGAAAAACAATCGCAATGCAAACCCTGGCAAGCGGGGAAACGAGCGAAAAACAGTAAAATGGAGCCACCTATGCGAGCATGTGTCGTCCACAGTCAAGACGTCGATTCGGTAGACGCGGAACCCGAATGAAAAACCTTTCCGACTGCCGCGTGTTATTGGTGGACGACGCCAAAACCAATCTCGACATTCTCGTTGAAGGGTTAAAAGGAGATCACAAACTAAGTCTGGCGCTTAATGGAGAGGTGGCGCTGCAGGTTGCTGCACACACACACCCTGATCTCGTGCTGCTCGACATCGTTATGCCGGGAATGGATGGCTACGAGGTTTGCCGGCGGCTGCGGCAGATGCCCGAGACGGCCGAAGTGCCAATCATGTTCCTGTCCTCGCTTGAAGAAGTGCAGAACAAGACGCGCGGCTTTGAGGCTGGGGCGAATGACTATCTCACCAAGCCGTTCGAGATGCTGGAGGTAAAAGCCCGAGTGCGCTCACTGCTCAAGGCGAAGGCTTACAGCGACGCGGTGAAGGAGCAGATCGCCAGCGAACTGCGTGTGGCGCGCGAAATCCAGATGGGTATGGTGCCGCACGACTTCGCCTCGGTGGAACAGGCGTATGGCGTGAGCTTCGGCGCGGTGCTCGAACCTGCGCGCGAAGTGGGCGGCGATCTTTATGGGGTTTGTGCTGCCGTGCCGGAACGATTGGTCGTTTTTCTCGGCGACGTTTCGGGCAAGGGAATTGCAGCTTCGATGTTCATGGTGCGTGCAATTAGCCTGGCGCGGTTGCTTGCCCGGGAAATTGCCGAGCCAGAACGCATTCTCGCTCGGCTGAACGACGAGCTTGCCGTCGACAATCCCTCGGGTATGTTCGTGACGTTTTTGTGCGCGATGTTCGAGCCAAAGTCGGGCCGGCTGACGATCGCCAATGGCGGGCATTGTCGTCCGGTGTTGTTGCCCGCCGTCGGGCCACCGCATTGGACGGTGAAAAATCTGGGGACCGCGCTGGGCTTCGAGCCAGGCCTGGAGTTCGAGCGAACCGAGCTAACACTTCACGCCGGAGATACGTTGATTCTTTACTCCGATGGCGTGAGTGAGGCATTTAATCCTCAGGACGAATGCTACGGCACCGAGCGGCTGCTATCGGAAGCGAGCGGGTTTGCCGGTCAATCTGCACCCGCGATTACGTCCGGTTTGCTCCAGAAAGTCCGCGCGTTCGCGGGCACTGCGCTGCAGTCGGACGACATCGCAATTTTGGCGCTTAAAGTAAACGGGAAGGTGTCAACCAGATGACCTTGGAACTGCACGCCACACCCGCAGAAGTCATGCGCGGCGTGGAAACGCTTCAAGATTTTGCGCGGGCGCAAGGCTTGCCGGAAAGGACCATCTTCGGCTTGGCACTCGCATTGGAGGAATGTGGCAGCAACGTCGTCAACCACGCTTTGCAACGAGATGCGCAAAAACAGTTTCAGGTGGTGATCGAGCACACCCACCATGCGTTTGTCATTGAACTTCGCGATGGCGGCCCGGAATTTGATCCGACCGCAGCGGTCGACCGCAAGCCGCAAGCTGAAGACGATGATTTGCCCGGTGGCTGGGGCATTCAGCTTGTCCGCCGTTACACGGACGAGATCCACTACGCGCGCGACGGGAATGAAAACGTCCTGCGCCTGATCAAACGCGTCAATCCGTCCGCTGACGAAAAGAAATTGAAAAACGAACCAAAACCATCAACCGGTCATTGATATGCCACTATCCATTCAAATCCAAAACAACTCTAATCCGGCTCATGCGGGCGCGGTCACCATCAAACTCATCGGCAGCCTCGACACTGAGACAGCACCGGAGCTGGAACGCCAGATGACCTCGTGCCTCGCCGGGCCAGTCAACGATCTGGTGTTCGACCTTGCCGGTCTCAGCTTCGTCAGCAGTGCGGGATTGCGCCTCTTTCAAGTGGCGCGCAAACAGATGGTGGCGCGCGGCGGTGGCCGCGCGTCGTTCATCAATATGCAGCCCCAGGTTGAGGAGGTTTTTGTCATCATTCAGTCGCTGCCGGGGATCGGCGTGTTCAAAGATCTGGAAGCGTTGGATCGCTACCTGGCCACACGACCACGTCCGAACCTCTGGCCGGGCACTCAGAAATGAAAATGCACAACATCCGATCAAACGCCTTGGAACCGGCCGACGCAAAGCCGATTATGTTCCCTTGCCTGCACAACATCAAAACCGCATAAAACCAAACCTATGCCACTCGAAATCCAAATCCAAAAAAACATCACCGGCCAGGACACCGGCGTCGTCACTGTCAAACTCACCGGTAGTCTCGACACAGCGACTGCCCCAGAACTCGAACGACAGCTTGCACCCGTGCTGGCCAGCCAGGTGAAGGACATCGTGTTTGATCTGGCGCAGTTGAAATTCATCAGCAGCGCCGGGTTGCGAGTATTTTCCTCAACACGCAAGACCCTCAAGGAACGCGGTGGCCAGGCCTCTTTCGTGAACATGCAACCTCAGATTCAGGAGGTCTTCGAGATCGTGAAATCACTGCCCGGCATCGCTGTGTTCAAGGACATGGCAGAAATGGACCGCTACCTTGCCGCGCGGCAGCGCTCGCATCTGAAGCCTTAACCGCGCGAAGATCTGCCATTTAATCTTGCAGTCAAGGTTCCTGGCGATTCCGAGCTTGGTAAATTATCGCCATCGAACTGAATTCTTGAAATCTGCGTTTTCGCGGGCAACCCGGCTTTGGCGCTGACAATTCCGGTGCGTGATGATGAGGCGGCCACGACGAGTCTGCAATGGATCGGGTTGCGGCTGCCCAGGCGCAACTCCTCAACGCGGGGAGGCTGGTGGAAGCCGCGTTCAAAAAAATAATGCAGAAAACCTCGTGGCACGATGAAGCACGCCATGTTAGATTGGTTAAACAGCAGTTACCTGCTTCGCGACATGTTGCAATCGTTTTTTCTCCCCACACTTTCGGCGGCACTGGCGCTGGTTCTCACGAGCACGGGGGCAGGCGCCGAAACGGCGAAAGAACTGATCCAGAAAGGCGACGTCTTTTACGCCAAACTGCAGGCCCCCGAGGCGCTGGAGTTTTATCTTCCAGCGGAAAAGCTGGATCCGGACAACGTCCGCTTACTGGTGCGCATCGCGCGGGAATATCGGCACCTGATGAGTGATTCTACGAATGCCACTGAGAAACTGCAGCTCGGCAACACGGCGTTGGATTATGCGCAGCGGGCTGTGGCTCTCGCGCCGAACGATCCCGAGGCGCAGCTCGCGGTCGCGATCAGCTACGGAAAGATGCTGCCGATCGAGGAAACCAAGCAGCGGATCGCCGACTCGCGTCTGATCAAAATCGCGGTGGATAAGGTGATCGCGCTCGATCCGACGAACGATTTGGCCTGGCACGTCCTGGGCCGTTGGTATTTGGGGCTGGCCGAGATTAGCACCTTGAAGCGCATCCTGGCGCAGGTTGCGTATGGCAAACTGCCTTCCGCGAAATACGAGGACGCAGTGCGCTGCTTCGAAAAGGCCATGGCGCTAAATCCCAATCGCCTCATGCACTACATCGAACTCGGTCGCACCTACTCACAAATGGGCAGAGATGAGGACGCGCGAAAGTTCATCACCTGTGGGCTCGGCATGGCCGAGACGGAAAAAGACGATCCGGAAACCAAAAATCTCGGACGGCAGACTCTCAAGAAGCTCCGCTGACGCTCTGCGGCAGTTCAGCCAGGGTTGGAATAACCTAGAAAGTCACAGTCACCGCCACGACAACCGTCGGGTCTGTCCAACCAAAGTTAAAGACGTATGTCGCGAGGTCCACTTTCTTATAAGTGACCCCGGCCATGAGCCCGCGCTGGATATCGAGACTGGAGTGGTAGGCCTTTGTTCGCTGGACAACCAGGCCCGCTCGGAACCATTCCCAGGGTGAATAAGTCAACTCCGACCAGGTGTAGAAGAAATTCCCAGACGAACCGCCGCTATGGAAAAAATACTCGCTTTGGCTGGACATACTGAACCGTTTGTAACTGAGGGATAAATTGCAGCCCGGCGCAACACCACTCATGTCCCCAAAAACTCCGCCGATCATTGGCGTTGCCTCAAATAGCAACTTTTCTCCTACGCTAAAATTGTAGCCGACCCACAACGAACCCGTGTCCAAAGCTTCATAATTGTAACGGGCTTCAAGATGAAACCAGCCGTGATCCGCGGTGAGGTTCGGGTTAACGTAATCGTGCGAATGGGGAATCAAATACCCATAGACTGAAGAACTGAACGACCACGGGGTGGTCGCGCTCTCGACGGGAAGTTCGGGCGGATTATTCGTGGTTTGGCCCTCGGCGTCGGACTGCGCGAGGAGCGTGAGCGAAACAAAAAAGATTGCGAGGTAGGCGCTCATCCTCCGAGCAAAATGGTAAGGCCCACCAGCGCAGAGCCCAGCACAACCATCACGATTCCCATTCCTCGCGGGTGGTACCCGGTGCAACGGCCGAACAAGTAGCCGGTGATAAACAACATGACGATCGCGATAGCGTTCGAAACCCTTTGTGCGCGCATCGCATTCTGCATGACGACGAAAGGAACTACGAGCGGAAAAGTGCACACCACAACCAACAGAAACACGCCCACAGCACCCTTCCAATCTGTTCGATTCAGCCGGGGATGGGTTGGTGGCTCGGGCAGTTGCGTCAGATGCAGGCGAATCCCTTCAAACTGAGCAGGACCAAGGGTCGCGGCGAGTTCCGGCAGCAGCGTGTCGGCGATAATCCTCTGAGCTTTCTCCGGACTGGCGGCTTTGCGAACGGCACGCAATGTGGTGAGCGAGCGAGCCCGGTCGGCCAGGCGGCCCATCAAGTACATGATGGCGTCAATAATTCCCCATACAAGGTTGCAGCCGAGCGCCCCAAGAAGCATCGAGCGGATTTCTGCCCGCCCGGATTCAGCCACACTGAACGAGCAGGTGAACGTCAGCACCATGATCAGTCCGAAGAGCACTTCTGAGATGCGTTCAATCGGTTCGAGCACGCGCCTGGGGCGGTTCGCGAGATAGTCAGACATGAAGCATCGAGTGGAGGTTATTTAGTTGTGCCTGGGTAAAAGGCCGTTTCATTGCGCTTTCAGCGGCAAAAGGTAAAGCGTCATTTTGAAACTGACCAGCAACCAAAGGAGGGAATTGTCCTGAATTTCTAGTGAGTTCAAGAGCGTTCAGGTTTGGTTTTGTTTTTGAAACGCGTCCACCGCGTCGGCTACGGAGGTAAATCGGTTGACCGCGCCGAGCTTGGCCTCCAGGCCCTCGCTACGCAACCGTTCACGCACCGAAGAACGCGCTTCGACCGTTTGCATTTTGACGTTGGCAGTAGCGAGTTCCTCCGCCAGTCCGGCAAGCGTTTCGACGCTTTGCAGGTCCACCCGCGGCGCGGCGGAAAGGTCCAGCACTACTAACTTGGGCGGCGTGGCTTCGGCTCGGGTGCGGTCCAGGATGACGTCGCGCACATGGTCCACGTTGAAATAGACGAGGCCCGACTCGGGCCGGAAAATCAGGACGCCGGGAATCATCTCGTTGTCTGGATGCCGGCTCTGATCGGAGAAGCGCCGCGTGCCAGGGATGCGGCCTAGGCAGGCTACATGCGGGCGAGACGCGCGCCGGATGAGCTGCACCAGTGAAATGATGGCGCCGATCATGACGCCGCGGAGCAAACCACAGGTGAGCACACCCAGGATGGCCGCTATGGCCACGACGAACTCGGTTCGATCATCGCGCCACAATTGCTTGAGGGCCGAGAGCTTGAACAAACCCGCCACCGCGATCAACACCACAGCGGCGAGGACCGGTTGCGGCAACGTACTCAAGAGAGGGGAGAAAAAGAGGACGACCACCAGGATAAACATAGCTGCCAGGGCGCCCGAAAGCGGAGTACGCCCCCCAGCTCCTTCATTGACCAGGGATTGCGACAAACCACCGCTGACGGGAAAGCCGCGCCCGAGGCCGGCGGCAAGATTAGCCACGGCCAGGGCCAGGAATTCCTGATTTGCGTCGAGGCGCCCGCCATGCTTGGCGGCGAACATGCGTCCAATCGCTGCCGTCTCCACCGCGCCCAGGAGGAAGCAGGCAATGGCCAACGGCAGCAATTGATTCAAATCCGACCAATGAATCGCAGGCAAGCCGAGGGCAGGCAAGCCCTGCGGCACTTTGCCCAGTAATGCTACGCCGTGCTTGTCCAAAGATAGCGCGGAGGCGGCGGCAATGCCCCCCACAACCACAAAGAGCGCTACTGGCTTGTTCTTTAAAAAGACCTTACCCAGAACGAGCAGGGCCAGAGCCACCGAACCGACGGTCAGGGCCGAGAGACTCGTTTGGTTCAGGTGCTTGAGGAAATACCCGGTGTTTTCCCAGAAATCGCCATGCGCTCCATGAAAACCGAACAGCTTCGGCAATTGTGTGCTGGCGAGGAAAAGCGCAACCCCGCATTTAAACCCGGTCATAACGCTCTCCGAGATGAAATTAACAATGGCACCCGCTTTCGTCAGCCAGGCGATGAAAGCGATAAGTGCCACCAGGAGCGCGGTGCCTGCCGCTAAGGCACCGAAGCGCGCCGTGTTACCACCGGCAATTTCGCCCAGTGACGCGCCGATCAGCAAAGAAATCGCGGACGTAACCGTGACGACCGTGTGACGCGAACTGCAGAACAGCCAGAAAACCAACCCGCCAAACAGGCACGCGTAGAGTCCTGCCTCAGGGGGCAAATTGGCGAGCGAGGCATCGCCGAGAGCTGCGGGAAGCAGATAGGCTGCTAAAGTAATCCCGGCCAGTATGTCACCCCGCAACTGGCTTCGCTGGAGTCCCCCCAGCCAGGTTAACGACGGGATAAACGATTTCCAGCTCGATTTCATTTGTTGGTTCATTTGGACTCGGCCAACGCCATTTCTCACTCGGTGGAAACTCGGGGTGCGGCTCCCAGAGTGGGCTTAATGTCGGGCCGGAACCCGGCCTGAAACCCGACAAACGCCTTCGTTGCCTGATTTTCCGCACCCCGGCCTGCGCGTAGTTGGCACGGTTTTAACGGCTACCGTGTCTTCTGGCTTCGCAGTAACGCGATGATTCGATAAACCAATTCTTTAATCTGACCTAAAGTCGAAGGATTCTTTGTCTTGGCTCGCTCTGAGCAGGTTCAATCCGGGGATACCGACCAGGTTGGGTCCGGGTCGTACGCTTTCATCTTCCGGGCCACTTTGGCAGTGTCGCGGCCCAGATCTTTTTGGTAAACGCGTCCCTGCTGGTTAACGATAAACGTCATCACCCCGGTTCCGCGATACTCCGCAGGCCAGGCGACCAGCGCGAAACCGCCAATCATGTTTCCATTGGTGATATAGCTGTATTTGCCCCCAGGGGCGTGTTTTCCCTGTCGAGTTAAAATTTTGAAATAGTAACCGTGAAACGGTCCGCGTTGCTGCTCGTCCTCCTCGCGCAGTTCGGGGCTGTAACCTTCGACTTGAGCGAAAGCGACCATCGGTCCGAGCGGGCTGATATCGGCGTCGGAGTCTGGCGGCCAATAAAGCCCATCTCGCTTTCCCGGAGAACTCACGAGCCTTTGCGCATATTCCAGAACCTCATCGCCATCACGGTCGCTGCTGGCATATTCACGCTGGGCGTCGACGTAGGCGCGCACGACCGGAAGCGTGGCAAGTTCGTTCTTGCCGATGCGCCGGTTCAGAAGTTCGTCCTTCCCGACCTCGCTATCGAAGAACCAGCCGCCATCCTTCTTTACGATGGGAATCGGGAAAGGCCACAGATCATCGCCCAATTCGAGCACGATGAACGTGTCCGAAACTCGAACGAGATGATTAGTCTGATCAAGAGCGGAACTGAACGTCTTGAGTTCATTCATTGCCTGAGTCCGGTCGGGATTTACCAGATCTTCAGCCGATGGCCCCAGAACGGCCCTGAGGGCATTGGTATCCGCCTTGGCTGTGGCAGACTCAAGGGCCGCAACGGCCTCTTCCGGAGTTGTAAACTTCCTGCCGGTCTTCTCGAGTGTTTCGGCATCGCTTGCGCACGGAGAGCCGAAGGACAATGCTGCAAGCAAACTCGCATGAAGGAGGAAGGAATTACAATGAGGAGCAGACAATTTCTTTAAGTTTTTCATGGCATCATCGAAAGAGTTTGAGATTAAAACAGAGTTCATCTTCGCCCTCCGCCGCCTCCCCCGCGTCCGCCGCCGCCGCGTCCTCCTCCTCCGCCCCCTCCGCTGAATCCACCCCCACCGCGGCTCGATGATCCACGGTAGCTGGACGAGCGGGTGCTGCTCCCGCCGCCACTCCTGTTAAAAGCGCTGCTCCCACCAGAGGACGACCGATTGCTATAAGAACTGCCCCGGCTTGAGGATTGCGAAGTGGACGGCCGGGATGCTGATGATGATCGGGTGGCAGGTCGCGTGCTTGCGTTCCCTGTGGATGGGCTTCTATTGACAATGCCTGAAGAGGGCCGTGATCCCACGTTACCAGTGGAGGGTCTTGCTCCGCCCGAACCGCGAGAACCGTCCCAGCCCCGGGCGTCTCGGGTGCTTGGGCTGGCGCCGCTTTTCTGCATGCGATTCTGATCAGGTTTCCATTGCTGCCTGCCAGACCCGCCATTCCCCCTATTGTTCGCACTGCGGTCCCTGGCTTGCGCTCGATCGCTGTTTCGATTCCTGTCACTGTTGCGGTTGACGTTTCTGTTGCTGTCAATATCGATGTCCACATTTCCCCCGCCCCAATTGCAATGGCCCCATGCGGCTCCCCAGGCGGCTCCCCAGGCGAAGCCGACGCCGAAGGAAACCAGTGGCGCCGCATACGCATAGTACGGATACCACGGGTAATAAATTGCTGGTGGATAGCTTGGGACGTAAATGACCGATGGATTTGCAGGCGCTATCTCGATGACCTCTTTGGTAACGTTGACAACCTCCGTCACATTCGTTTGCAGCACGACAACGTTCGTCACAGTAACAATCTGTTGAGGGCTGGTTTTAAGATTGCCTATCTTTTGAGCCTTGGCCCGAAGATCCTGGATGGTATCCATCACTAATTTAGGCTGATCAATGAAAGCCTGGCCGAGGTCGATCGTCCATTTCAGGTCCGTGTCCATTTTGGCAATCAATGCCGGGAACTTGGCAACCCCCTTCACATTTTCGTCCCATTGCTGGTCGTCTATCTTGGGAATATTGTTCGTGTCCCTGACGAACCGCGCAGCCTGCACGACTTCGAGCGGATAGGCTGCCGCGGGGAGGATCATGGCAATCAACGGATCCGGATGGAGCGCGATCGGTTCAACCAATTTCTGGATTTCTGCGGCGCTCTTTTTCGGGGAGGCCGAAGGTGGCGGGGCAGGATTTCCTGCGGGGATAGAAGCTGTTGTGGCGACAGCGTTGGTCGTCTGAGACCTTGTAGCCGAGATGCCTGCGATAGTGGCGATAAGAAAGAGTAGGCCAGTCTTCATAGATTGATTTAATCCCGGGACAATTTCCATGTGGGATCTGGATCGTATTCGCTCATTTTCTTTGTGGCGTTCCCCGTATTATCGCCAAGGTCTTTTTGATAGACACGGCCTTGCTGGTTCACGATGAAGGTCATGATGCCTGAATTGCCGTAATCAACCGGCCACGCAACCATTCCAAAACCGGCAATCATGTTCCCGTTGATTATATAATCGTATTTGCCACCAGGAGCGTGTTTTCCCTGGCGAGTAAGGATTCTGAAATAGTAGCCATGGAAGGGCTGTGGCCCGGCCGAACTGGATTTTCTGTAGCCCACCCCTTGCGCCTCTGCGACCAGAGGTCCGAGCGGGCTTTGTTGACCGTTCAACTCGATCGGCCAATAAAGGCCGTCTGTTTGGCCTGGTGAACTGGCGATTTTTTGGGCGTATTCCAACACCTGATCCCCATCGCGATCCTGGCTCGCATACTCGCGCTGGGCATCGACGTAGGCGCGCATGGTAGCCAATACTTCCAGCTCATTCTGGCCGATGCGGCGGTTGAGGATCTCCTCCTGGCCGGCTGCAGTGTCAAAATACCATCCTCCACGGGCCTTGACGAGAGGGATGGGAAACGGCCATAAGTCCTGACCGACTTCAATGATGATGTTAGTGTCCGATACATGCACCAGGTGGTTGGTTGCCATCAGGGCTGCGTGAAACTTGCTCAGGTCATTGGTCGCCTCGACGCGGTCAGGGTTTTGCAACTCCTCTGCGGCTGACCCGAAGAGTGCCCTGAGGGTGGTTGTATCCGGAGTGACGGTAGCGGTCCGAAGTTCAGCCAGAGCTTCTTCGGGACTGCTAAAAACTTTGCCGGTGTTGGCAGCGCTGGCGGGGATGGTCAACAGGAAGGCCAAGCCGGCGACCATGCTGCACCATTGCCGGGGAGAGCAAAGTGTTCTGGAATGAAGGAGCACGTAAGATTGGTTTTGAATTTTCATAGGTATTGAGAAAGTTGTTTCAGCATTTACGATAGGACTCATCGGCGGCCTCCGCCTCCTCCGCCTCCTCGACCGCCTCCTCCGCCTCCTCGCCCACCGCCTCCTCCACCGCCGCCACTGCGACTGGATGATCCCCGAGTACTAGACGAACGCGCGCTGCTGCTGGAGCCGCCACTGAAAGCGCTCCCACCGGAAGAAGAACGACTGCTTGCAGAGGGGGAGCTGCCCCTGCTTGAGGATTGAGACGCCGAGGGTCGGGCGGCTGCACCGCCTCCGGAAGAGCGGGCTTGACTGGTCCCCGCGCTGGCGCCACCTGCGGAAGACCGGGCTTGGCTTGTCCCGGCGGATGGCCGTGCGCCAGCACCGCCACTGGAGGCACGGGAACTCGCGTTTCCCGCTCCGCCGGAGCCGTAGCCGCGCGCGTTTTGCGAACCGGCCGAAGCCCTCGCGCCGCTTTGCTGGACCCGGCTTTGATTTGGCTGCCATTTTTGCGAGCCACCGGACGCGCGATTGCTGTTTTGCGACCTGTTGCTGTTCCGGTCCGTATTCCTGTTTACGTTCTTGTTTACGTTCCGGTCCACATCGACGTCTACACTCCCATGGCCCCAGTTACAGTTATTGGCAATGATTGCCCCCGCGGCCATGCCCATTCCAAAGGTAAGCAGGGGAGCTGCATAAGCAACCGGCGCAGGATAATAAACTGCCGGCGGATAAGTCGGCACATAGATTACTGAAGGATTTGAGGGCACAACCTGGACGACCTCTTTCGTTACGTTTACTACTTCCGTTATATTGGTCTGCTGCACTACTATATTAGTGACCGTCACAATCTGTTGAGGGCTGGTCTTGAGATTTCCCGCCTTCTGAGCTTTCACTCGAAGCGACTGAATCGCGTTCATCACATCCTCGGATTGGTCAATGAAAGCCTCACCGAGGTCCATCGTCCAGGGCAGGTCTTTATCCATCATCGCAACCACCTCTGGAAACTTCGCCACCGCCTTCACGTTTTCGTCCCATGTTTGCTGCTCCACTTTGGGAATATTGTTTGTATCCTTGACGAAACGCGCGGCTTGCACGATTTCCAGCGGATAGGCGGATGCGGGCAGAATAATCGCGATCAGCGGATCCGGATGCAACGCGATGGGCTCGACGAGCTTCTCTAAATCGGCGGCGCTCTTTTTAGCAGGGGCGGCAGGAGGTGGAGCAGGCGCGGCTACAGGGTCAGCAGCGGGAGGCGCGGCGGTTTGAGCAGTCAGCGTGGGAACGATGGCTGCCCACACGAGAGTAATAGCCAGCAGAGTCGATTTCATAATTTTAGGTTTTATTTGGTGGGATACGGGGCGGATGCGAATCGGGATTTCTTCCCCGAGGGGTTTTTGAGAGAGCTCTGGCTCCTGAGAAAGCAACCACATCATCGCGTTTTCAAAATTGCCAAAACCCTTCACTTGCCAACCGTGCATGCGGCAGAGGAAGGAAAAGAGCCGGGCGCGATGGTGCGGGTCAGACGTGTAAAGCACCGCCAGCCGCTGCTGCTTGCTGAATCCGATCTCAAAAAATGTGTCGACCAGTTCAGTGAGGTCCTTCGTGGTCAGCACGGGTTTCGGGCCTGGTTGAAACTTACGCAAGTCGAGCATCGCACGAGCAAATCCTCGCTTGCGACAGGCCCGGGCAATCTTAGCCAGCGCTGATTTGGTGATTGATAGATCAAGCTCCCCTTCCGTGTTTACGCGGATAAATTCGCTCGCCCGAATTAATTGTAATTCCATCGGCATAGGCCTTCTCGATCGCCTACGATGTCCGAAAATTGAGCGGTTTCCTCGGACCGCAGGGTCTGGCAAAGCAGCGGAGCACTGAAAGGTTAGCAGATGCGGCGCAAGCCATCCTTGATCTCTGACAACGGTCAGCATGCGTTTTCATAATGATGCCTGGATGTGTTAATTGAGGCCAGTTGATAGTTGACCTGGCCTATTATGCGAGAATAGCAATCAGCGGCAAGTTCTCCTTTTCTCCGGTATCGGCCAGAGTGAAGAGCAGCATCATGAAAGAAAAGAACTGCTTGGATTATTAAGTCACACTGGAAATGGTTATTCGGGCTTCCCTGTTGTTGTTTCACTCGGTTACTGGGGTTCATGGATTCGTGCTCAGGAGCACCCGGTCGACTTGTGACATCTGAATGACCATCCCGCATATCCTAAAATCGAACTTTTCTGTCGCGACTTTGTTTGATGGTGATGGTGCGAAACTGGCTTAGTCCTCGGTTCAAGCGGCACTGCACTCTTAAAGCGCTCAGCGGGTTGCCGAATCTCCCACGAGGAATCCAAGCCGAAGGTCTTCCCTCTCCATATTGTAAACAGGGGCGCGACAATGGGTAAAGCGCGCGCGCGCGAAACTCTTCGAGGGCCAGTAATTGAACCGGGTGCTAGGGGGATATACCCTCTAAAAATGGAGCCATGGCCTACTGCCACGCCTTGCTCCTCGTCCACCCGCCATGCGATCATCAAATGCCTGTTCATTTCATCTCAGGTAGTTCCGGTTCGCCGCGCAGAGCTTTGATCAGGTCTATCCCTTTTGTTGCGGTGACGAAATCGAAAGGACTTCGGGGGGTTTGTGCGAAAAATCGAGCGCCTCGAGGATGCGTCGGTACAAAGACGAACGGACGTGTCGTTCGAACTCGGGTTCGGAATCCCATCGCTCCACGTACAAAATGGCCCCTTCGAAACCATCCTCTTCATAGACCCGGCTGCACTGATTGTGCGGTTGCGCCTCGACGGGCCCCTGCACGGAGCGCAGAATCCTCAGCACGTCACGGCGTTCATTACGCGATGGAAAAAAACGTAGGGTTGAAACAACCACGCCCAAAACTGTTGCCAGATTCGTGCCAGGTACGAATCAGGATTGAATGGCAAGATGTAAACAAATCATCCTCAGCAGGTTATGATTAGAAAAGGGACGCCTGAGCGGAAACAGAGGCTCGTACTGAGGTTGTGATATCGTCCTTGCGTCGGACTGTCGTCCTCTTCCAGGCAACAGCCAGGCATCCACCTAACCGCTATTACCATCAAAGGCTAACATGGTTTTAGTAGCGTGTTTCATCTTTTTGGCGGCGGGTGGGTATTCCTAACTTTTCCATGCGCGAATAGAGCGTCGAAGCGTTCACGTCCAAATGTCGCGCCGCGCCATTGGGTCCCTTGATCCGCCAGTTAGTGATTTCGAGTGTCCGGAGGATCAGTTCACGCTCCGTCTCCTTGAGGGTCATGATTTCGGTGGATGTCTGCGCGTAATCGTGTAGGCGCGGAATTCTCAAAATTTCCCCACGGGTAATGATGACACTATGTTCCATGATATTCCTCAGTTCCCGAACGTTGCCGGGCCAGGAATGACGCTGCAACATGTCCATGGTTTTCTGTGGTACTTTGGTGATCTTTTTGCCCATGCGCGCTGAAAACTCCTCGATAAAAGCCCAAACCAAAACGGGCACATCCTCGGGTCGTTCGCGAAGGGGGGGGATCCTAATGGGAAATACATTCAAGCGATAGAATAGGTCCTCACGGAAGCGCCGTTTGCGTATTTCTTCGGCAACCTCGCGGTTGGTTGCGGCAATGACCCGGACATCGACTTTGAACGGTTTCGGGTTGCCGAGTCGCTCGAACTGACCTTCCTGAAGCACGCGCAGAAACTTCGCCTGCACCTCCAGCGAGAGTTCTGCGATTTCGTCCAGGAAGATGGTAGAACCATTGGCCGCTTCGAACCGTCCGGCCTGCCGGGTCAGGGCACCCGTGTAAGCGCCTCTTTCCCGGCCGAACAGTTCACTCTCGACCAGGGCCGAAGGGAGGGCAGCGCAATTCACTTTGACCATTTCATGGCGGTTGCGCGCACTCAACCGGTGAATCGACTCGGCAATGAGTTCCTTGCCGGTACCCGTTTCGCCGATAATTAGGACGGACGAATCAGTCAAGGCCACTTGCTGGCTCTGGTGCATCACGTCCTTCATGGCCTTGCTCTCGCCGATGACCATCCCGTGGGACCGATTCGCTTGAATCTCGCTCTTGAGACAGTCGCTCTCCTGCAGCAAACGGTCGCGCAAGACTTGGATTTCCGCATAGGAAGTCTGGAGCTCCGCCTCTGCCTTTTTCCGTTGAGCGAGTTCCTCCAAGTGTACGGTTTCGGCCTGCTTGAGTCTCTCAATTTCCTGTTGCAACAACTGATTGGCCCTGGCCAGTTCGGCAGTCCGCTCCTGGACGCCCTTCTCGATCAGCTCTTGAGTATATAGTAGAGAGTCTGTCATCGGCTTGCGTCCTCATCGATGCCAATGGTGGAGCCATTAATGATGGCCGTCTTGTCTTTCATGCCACAGCCGCCAACTTTTGCTTTCCTTGCGCCAGCCCCAGAACCTTCATTGTATGCTGGGCAATCATCAGTTCCTCGTTGGTGGGGATGACCCAGCCGCTGATTCGACTTTTCCCGTTAGTGATGCATGGCCCGTGTTTTGAGTTCGCGGCATTGTCCAATTCTATGCCCAGCCATGCGGCATTACGACAAACCTCTTCGCGAATCTTAGCCGAGTTTTCTCCGACACCCGCGGTAAAGACGATGGCGTCCACACCGCCCAAGGCAGCAACGAGCGAGCCCAATTCGCGACCAATTCGATAAACATAAAGGTCAAGAGCGAGCTTTGCTCCCGGCTCCTTGCTCTCGAGCAGAACGCGGACATCGCTTGAGATGCCGGAGATGCCGAGCAAGCCGGATTGGTTGTAGAGAAGTTTTTCAATTGCGCGAACATCCATCTTCCGCTGCTCGAGCAAAAAGAGAATCACACCCGGGTCTAGTGCCCCGCAGCGAGTCCCCATGGCCAGCCCATCCAACGCCGAAAAGCCCATCGTGCTGGCCACACTCCGGCCTCCTTCCAGCGCGCACATGCTTGAGCCACTCCCGAGGTGCAGCACGATGGTTTTTCCGCTCGCAGCCCCAGGAGCTTTCATGGGCAGAACCGTCGAGATATATTCGTAGGATATGCCGTGAAACCCATAGCGACGAACACCTGCATCGGTCAATTCTTTCGGCAACGCGAACATCTGAGCCAGGGGCGGATTGGTATGATGAAATCCGGTATCGAAACACGCCACTTGAGGTACATCCGGCATGCTTTCAAGGACCAGGCGGATGGGCGCCAGATTATTCGGTTGATGCAAGGGAGCCAATGGGATTAACTCTTCAAGCTCCACCAACACTTTCTTGTCAACGCGGACCGGTTGCGAGTTCTTTGTGCCGCCGTGTACGACGCGGTGGCCCAGACCGGCCAGGCGGAGATCGCCCCGTCTTTCCCGGAGAAACAGGCGCAGATGCTCAATCGCGCCAGCATGGCCAAGCTTTACGCCATCACCCCACGATTTTTCTCCTGCCACCTTGCCGTCTGCATCCTTGGCGATGAAATGAGGTGAGGTAAAAAGCTCCTCAATTTGACCACGGAACGCCAGCTCCTCTCCTTTGGCACGGAAGAGCGAGAATTTAATGCTCGACGAGCCGGCGTTAATAACGAGGATGGCGTCCGTCATAATCACACAACAGTTTTAATTTGTCCGCGGGCGCGCTTGTCGTGCGCAATCAGTTTCATCACCGCGATAGAGGCAAGCCTTGTGCGAACAGTGTCCGCGCGGCTCGTCAGCACGATCGGCACCCGCGCGCCCAGAACGATCCCGGCCGCATCTGCTCCGGCCAGATACTGGAGTTGCTTGGCAAGCATGTTTCCCGCCTCCAGGTCGGGTACCAGAAGGATGTTGGCCTTCCCCGCCACAGGTGAAGATATTTTCTTGGTAAGGGCCGCATGCTCGCTAATAGCGTTATCAAAGGCAAGTGGCCCATCCAGCAACCCGCCGGTGATTTGACCGCGATCGGCCATCTTGCAAAGAGCGGCGGCTTCGAGGGTTGATGGAATTTTTGGATTGATCGTTTCGACCGCTGACAGAATCGCGACTTTCGGTTCCGCAACGCCCATGACGTGCGCCAGGTCGATTGCATTCTGGGCAATGTGCATTTTGTCTTCGAGTGTGGGAAAGATATTGATCGCTGCGTCGGTAATTGCCAGCGCATGAGGATGAGTCGGCACATCCATCAGGAAGACATGGCTGATTCGGCGACTGGTGCGCAAACCCGTTGCCGAAGCTACGACCGCTGACATCAGATGATCGGTATGAAGGCTGCCTTTCATGAGCGCATCCACTTCTCCTGCACGCACCAGCGCCACTGCTTTCTCTGCAGAAGCATGACTATGTTCCGTAGAGACAATCCGGTAAGGAGATATATCGATGCCTTCCGCTTTCGCCAGGGCTCGGATTTTGTCTTCCGGCCCGACCAATACAGGATCAATAAGGCCAAGCTTTGCCGCCTCAATCGGGCCAAGCAGCGAATCACGATCACAAGGATGAGCTACGGCACAGGAAACTGCGGGCAACCCCTCACATTTCTTCAGCAATTGCGCGTACTTGTCCGTGCGACGAAGGATCACCTGTGGCGTGGCAAACTCTGAATACTCAAGCCGCCGCGCAGGCGCGCGCACCGTGACCGTACCTGTGACAAGCGCTTTCCCATCCGAACGGACGTTGCAATCAAATACAACTAGTTCGCCATGTTGTTTTTGGCGGACGGTCACCGTCGCGATGAGTTCGTCACCTGTTTGCATGCTACCCTCAAAATGCAGGTCCTGTGCGGCAATCGATGTGCCCGGACCAGGCAATTTTCGTTGCAACAATCCCGATAGCAGCGCCTCGGCTCCGACCGCCTTCGTCTGCATGCTCGATGGAATTTGCATTTCCTGGTTGGCGATTTGAAAAGCGTCCACATCGCCGCCAACCATCGCCAATGCCTCGACTTCATTGCCACTGAGGCGTCGAGTAATGGTGGCCGTGTCGCCCACCTTGAGCTCATTAAAAGTCACGTTCGTTAGAGTTTCCATCATGCTCCTTTTCGTTCGGTTTGGGTTTCGGTTTCGGTTCAGTTTTGAAGTTCGATCGGCAACTCGGTAGAAGTGCTTCCACGATCAATCTTATTGATCCTACGGCTCATTTAGAAACCACGCCATGTTTTTAATAATGCCAGAATCGTGCCAAGACGCTTGGCGCTGAAAAACGGATAGTAACCGTCTGAATCTAAGTAAGGTATACTGCGGCGATCCGCTCCTGAATGCAAGAACCCGCTAATCAGCTGGAGTCGATATGCCGTCCTTGGGATAACCTTTCGTCCTCATTTGTCAAAAACATCGGCATTGATTTGGAAGGGGCTCAATGAGTGCCCGGGCCGTTCTCCCCGCCAATGCCAAGTCCTTGTCGATCCGGTACCGATGCGTCTTGTATTTCTTCCGCATCTGTGAAAGTTCTCCTGATTGTATCCTGCAATCTTCGCTCCCAGTGGCGTAGCGCTGCATGGCGCTCAGTCGGCAGAACAGTCAGTAGATTTTTGATCAGTGCTTTCATGCGGCGCATGACCTGCACACTGTTCGCACCGCAAAAACGAATTTCATCGAGCGCCAGCCTCAAGAAGTCTTCCCACGTCGGAAAATGAATGAGAAGCCGAAGCATGCCGTGCTCGTCGTTGTAGCGGCCGACCTCCAGGCGACGACGACCAAGGATCAGCAGCAGGTCCTCAATCTGATCCAGAGCTTGCACTGCCGTCGTCGGATCATTTATCGCCGGCGAAAGGGCTTTAATGGCAATGTCCACGACCAGCCGAATAGCGTATTTTGGGTCTTGCTCGAACGTGCGCTCCTCGCCGATTGCAATGGCACTCTTGAGCACCTGTTCATCCAGACCCTGGCTAACGCCGCACACCCGCAGCAAGGGGGTCATTTCCAGGACCGTGTCGCCAACGGCTGCGGTCACTTCGATCATGGACTTGGATTCTTTGGCTAACTTCATCAGGGTCGCCACATCGATCGCCTGGATCACTTGTGGACGTCCGACATGTGTCAAGATGCGGTCGGCTTCGCTTCTCTGCATTTCTGTGGTCTCGAATCCAACGACGCTTGGTTCAGTCGCGGGGTACAGTTCATCAATCGCAGCTCTTCCCTGGTCGCTAATGAAAGCTAACATCCTGGTGATCCGCAATGCCCCGATGCGTTCGATGAGGGCGATGAACATGCCCATGCTGGCCAGCAATAGGAAAAAGACGATCCAACCGCTGATCAGCGGGACTTTGCCCATAGCGCCCCGGTCCACCCACGCCAGCAGCATCAGAGCATATAGGAATGTAGCGCTGAAAACCCCCAGCGCGTGCGACATGACGGGATCTCGGGCAAGCCAGAGCACCAGTCGGGGGGAGTAAGCAATAGCGCTGAATTGAACCATAACGAACGCCAGTGAAAACACGATCCCGGTCAGAGCGATCATTCCCGAAGCGATGGCCGAACAAATGCTCATCGCAGCCGCAGTGCTCATAGTGGATACCCAACCCGGGAACAAATAGTGTTCCATTCGAGGGACGACCATTCCCACGGCCAATGTCGCCAGCACGTAGGCCAAGGGAATGGTCCAACTCGTCAGGCTATCTCTTTCTTGCCGAGTACTCATTTGCGGCGCCCGGCTCGGCGGCTCGTTCTTGCCAACCGTTGAGAACCGTCGCAGGTAATGGTCACGAGCGTGTAAAATGGCTCGCGAATAACCGCTGCCTGTTTTTCATCTGAGCTCTGAGGTCAAGTTGCATGGCTGGAGAGAGCCTTTTCCATTTTCTCCATCTCTTTCAAAGCGTCATTCATTGATGCGGAGACAGCTTTGTAGTTCCAATTGGCGCTTCTGACGACGCCCTTCATGCCTTTAACTCCGCGAGCAGTGACATCATGGGACAAGGCCTTATCGACATCGCTCAGGTCCGACAGAAATGGCCGGAATTTTTCGCCTGCTGCCGAAAGGGCAGCTTCCACTTTGTCGTAACTCTCGGAAGCTGCCTTGAGCCGCTTCTGAGCTTTTTTCTGGAGCGACTTGTTGTTAATGCTGTCAACAGTTTTCTGCCAGTCGGCGAAATACTTTTCTTTCTGGTCGCTCATCTTTTGGACCCGGGCTGCTGTTGCCTTGGAGGCCTCTTGTGTCTTGGGAATTTCTGCTTTAAAGGCCTGATACGCCGGGTGAAGGTCGCCTTTCTCCTGGCTGACAAGCGAATTGAGAGCGGCCAGGGCCGAGTTAAGTTGTGCTGAGGTTGCTGTGGCCTCCTGTCGCGTTTGGTTGATGCTGGACGCAAGTTCCTCCTGGCCACCGCGCGTGACATGCGTGATAAGAGTTATTAGTCCCAATGTGAGTACGAGTTGTTTTCTCATATTATTTATTGTTGTTTTTATAGGTTTTTTTCAGTTCGCCGACCAACGGCGGTTTCCTTCAGAGTTGTACGGGAAGTAACACCAAACGTTGAACGGCAAAAACGAACGCGGCCAGGCCAAGCGCCAGGACCGACCGGCGGATCCATAAAGCCTCAAATTTCGCGGCCGTCCCACCGCAAAAAAGCGCGGAAGCCAGCAGCACGGTTATTAGCACGTATCCCCGAGAAGTCCGACCGCCATCTCCGGCTTGTTGCCAAAGGCGCTGACTCTCCGCCTCCGCATTCCGCGCTTCGGCCAACAGACGCGGTTGATACAAATTCGTCACGAACGGGTGCGGCGGAGCGCTGGGGTTTTCGAAAGGCTGGGTAGCCATCCAGGCCTCGAATGCTGTTTTCGCCTCTCCCCGAAATCGGTCGGAGTAGAAACGCGCCAGGCTTTCGTTCGTAGCAGCCCTTGCGTTGATGTGCTGGCTAAACAGAAGCACGTCCAGGAGTGCCATCTGATAGGACTGAAGCTGATCGGTAACCGCCAAACGGCTGAATGCGGCAGATTGGTTGGTCATCCGCTGAGACATCCCGGCCCAACTGGCCGCCTGGTATGAACACCATGCTGTCCCCACGGTCGCGAGCGAGAGCAGTAGCAGCGCCACCGGCTCGAACATCAATTGTTTTGAGCCATTTGCAGTCGACGGCAGGTCTGGAGATTGCGGTTTCATGCCCCATAGGGTCACGGTGCGACACGCAGATCGCGGAAGATTTCGTCCACCACTTCCTGAATGCACGCGGCCTTGTCCTCGTCGGACAGATTTTGCAGACCCGTACGCGAGGCATAGCCACGCTTAAGCAATTTGACGGCCTTTGAGTCTCTGATGTCGATGAGCAGCGTTCCGGCCCTGAAGTGATTTGGATTATTTTTTTTAGTGTAAGCGCTCTGCGCCTTATTATGGAGGGTATTGGCATCCTCTGACCAACCAAAGTACTGATCTACCATTTCGGTGGAGACATCGTTCCCGGTAATCACCAGGTATCCCACAATAATATCCCCACCTGTATCCACTCTCGTTACCCCGCGGGACGCAAGGTTTCTGGTGATCGCCTCATGAATGGCCTGGTGCACGCGCGCCCCTTTATCGGCATAGTTCGGAACCGCCCGCGTATCTGTCCTAACGAAACTAAAAGTGCGGGCGTGAATCTCTCCGTGCTCTACCTTTGCCGAGGTGGAGGAACAACCCGCCAGCGCTAGAGCGCCGGCGGCGAGTACGATCATGGAATTCAATTTCAATTTGTGCATTTGCAGGGTTGGTTCATTTAATTTTTCGGAATAAAGCGTCTGATAGAATAAATGTAGCGCTTCGCTTCAGTACCGTTCAGCGACGAGCTTCCTTCCTTTGAGAGTCGCCTGATCATCATATGCTCCCTTCATCGAGCGGTCCGGCAAAACGACTTTTTCGGAGTGCACCTTCTTGTAAGGGATCAGGTCCAGGATGTGGCGAATGCAGTTCAGTCGCGCGCGCTTTTTATCATTGGAGCTCAGGATGTACCACGGTGCCCATTTGGTATCCGTCGCTTCGAGCATTCTGTCCCGCGCCCGGGAGTACTCAAACCATTTGCTGCGCGAGGGAAGGTCCATCGGGCTGAGCTTCCATTGCCGAACGGGGTCATTGATCCGCATTTCAAAACGCCGCTTCTGCTCCTTGTCGCTAACTTCCAGCCAGATTTTGATGAGGTAAATGCCGCTGTCCACGATGTATTTCTCTGTCGCGGGACAAAGTTGAAGGAAACGCTTGTACTGCTTGTCATCACAGAAGCCCATCACATGCTCAACGCCAGCGCGGTTATACCAACTGCGATCGAAGATAATCACCTCGCCTGCCGCAGGGAAGTGCTGCATATAACGCTGAAAATACATCTGGGACTTCTCGCGATCCGACGGTGCGGGCAATGCCACTACCCTGAACACGCGCGGGCTAACGCGCTCGGTGAGGGCTCGAATCGTTCCCCCCTTGCCCGCGGCGTCGCGGCCTTCGAATACAACGATAGCCCGCAGGCCTTTGTGTTTGACCCACTCCTGGAGCCGGCACAACTCACATTGGAGTTTGCGCAGTTCCTTTTCGTATTTCTTCCGTTTCAGATCTCCGCCCTTTTCTTCCTTTTCGTCCCGGTCCTGGTGATTCTTTGCCATATGATTTCGTTTCGAGTTGCCGGTCACCGTTGAGTGCCGATTGTTTTAAATCAGGTGGATTGTTTCAAATAAGGTGTTGGGATTAACGCGCCCGGGGAGGCGCCGGTTGCACCTCGGACATCTGCATCGCTGGCTGCCAACCGCCGCCCAGGGCCCGGTAGAGCTGTACCACACTAAGCAATTCATTGCGACGGGCTTGCGCCAGGCCAAGCTCGGCACTGAACAGCTCCTGTTCGTTGTAAAGGACCTCCAGGTAGCTGGTCACACCCCCTTGATAACGGTCATTGGCGGTTGCGGTCGCGTCGCGATGCGCCTGCGTATTCTGTTCTTGTTTAGCGGTGAATTCCCGAGTGCGCTGGTAGTCGATCAAAGCGTCGGACACCTCCCGGAAAGCGCTCTGCACTGCTCTTTGATAGGACGCGAGCGATTCCTGGAATCTGGCTTCGGATAGTTTTAGATTTCCGCGCAGCCTGCCGCCGGTGAAGAGCGGGAAAGTAACGGCCGGACCAAACTGCCACGCCCGGGAATGTGGGTTGAACAGGTCCGAAAGCGCCACGGTTTGGTATCCATAAAAGCCGGTTAGGGTGAGTTGCGGGTAAAAGGCTGCTTTGGCCTGCCCAATGTCTGCATTCGCAGCGATAAGTTGTTGCTCCGCGGCCCGAAGGTCAGGCCGGCGTTCGAGCAATGAAGAAGGCAAGCCTGGCGGAACTTCCGCTGGGAGATTTTGCAACGCCAAAGCGTTGGCTCGCTCCATTTGACCCGGATTGCGACCGAGCAGGATGCTCAACAGGTTCTCCTGCCGTTCGATCCGGCGATGGGTATCGGTGATCACAGTTTCAGCCGTGTAAACGAGGATACGTGCCTGGTGCACGTCCTGTATGGAGCCGACGCCGCCCTGGTCCCGCGCAGTTGTCAGTTCCAGAGAGTTGGTGCGCACCTCGTAAGTGCTTTGCGCAATTTGTAGTTCCAGGTCCAATTCCAGCAGGTTTAGATACGCAGTGGCAACGTCCGTAACAAGCGTCTGACGAACTGTGTTCTGCACCTCGATGCTCTGGAACAAATTGGCGCGAGCGGCCTCATTGGCCCGCCGAATTCGTCCCCAGACATCCACCTCGTACGCGGGCATGGACAGAAAGACATCTCCGTATCCGCGCTGGGTGTTGACTCCGGGCGGCACGGTCACGGCCCCATTTTGCGAAGCTCGGCTGGTTATAAGGTCACCGCCGGCATTTACTGTCGGAAAGAACTGTGAGCGGGTGATGTGGGCCTCTGCCTCTGCCTGCAGAACGCGCGCGGCTGCAATCTTGATATCCCAACTGTTCGTCAATGCCTCTGCTAACAAACTACTCAGGTTGGGGTCTCGAAACATCTCCCACCAACCTAAGGTCCCCAAAGAATCGGCTCCTGCGATTGCGTTAGTATCGGATTGTGCCCGCCGGTAAGTGCCGGGTGCGTCCACTGTAGGGCGCTTGTAGTTTGGGCCGACCGCACAACCAGCAACAAATAGCGCGGCGACGGAAGCAGCCAGCAATGAACTGCGCAAGAGAGTCTTCATCAGTGGGCCCTTCCTTCCGCCGCTTTTGCGGCGGCGGCTGCGGAAGCGTCCACCGGCTTGGGTTTCTTGCCGCGCTCAACCAGGCCCTGCACGAACACATAGCAAACCGGGATGATGAACAGACCCAGCACCGTGGCGATGGTCATGCCATAGACCACGCCCGTACCCATCGTGCTGCGCGCTGCCGCACCGGAACCGGACGCGATCATCAACGGCACGCAGCCGAGGATGAACGCGAACGAGGTCATCAGGATCGGCCTCAAGCGCAATTTCGATCCCTGGATAGCGGCGTCGAGAATAGAGATCCCCTCGTCGCGTTTCATCTTGGCGAACTCGACGATGAGAATTGCGTTCTTGGCGGACAGGCCGATGAGCATGACCAGCCCGATTTGCGCGTACACGTTCAGATCGTAATGGCGCACCAACATGCCGATCATTGTGCCCAGGATGACCGTCGGCGTAGCCAGCAACACGGCGAAAGGCAGCCCCCAACTTTCGTATTGCGCCGCCAGCAGCAGGAACACAAACAGGATGGCCATGCCAAAGATGACCGGCGCCTGGCCCTCGGATTTCTTTTCCTGAAGCGTGAGACCCGACCAGGCGTAGCCAGTTTCAGGCGGCATCGTTTTCATGACTTCCTCAATGGCCTTGATCGCCTGACCGGAACTGTAACCAGGCGCGGGCGCGCCCATTATTTCCGCGGCGTTATAGAGATTGAAGCGGGTGACCAGATTGGGACCGGACATTTTGCTGACCTTGACCAGCGTGCTCAGCGGTACCATTCCACCGTCATTGTTGCGGACGTAGAACTGGTTGATGGCATCGGGCTTATCCGTGAACTGCGGTTCGGCTTGAAGGAAAACTTTGTAAACGCGACCGAACCGGACAAAGTCGTTCACGTAAAGCCCGCTCAAGTAGGTTTGCAACGTGGCGAATACACTGTCCACCGTTACCCCGAGCGTGCGGGCCTTTTCACGATCCAATTCAACTTTCACCTGCGGCGTGGCCGGGTCGAACGTAGTGCTGATGCGGCCGATCTCCGGGCGCTTGGCCACCGCTTCGGTGAATTGCTTCACGTAGCCGGCCAGTTGATCGATGGTGCCGCCGGAGCGATCCTGAAACTGCATGCTGAAACCCGATACGTTGCCGTAGCCCGGCAGCGCCGGCGGGCCGAACGCGAACGCTTTGGCGCCGGGAATTGCCTGGAACTTCTTTGTCCACTCCTGCGCAATTGCTTTCGCATGCTGCGCCGGATCCTTGCGCTCCTTCCAATCCTTAAGCCCGACGAACATCAGCGCAGAGTTCGGAAAATTAAGCGAGTTGAGGATGTTCATGCCAGTGATGCCCAACGCCGAGCGCACGCCGGGAGTGCTGGCGACGACGCCTTCCACCTGCTTGAGCACCTCATCCGAACGTTGCAGAGAAGCGCCTTCGGGCAACTGGACCGCCACGAACATATATCCTTTGTCTTCGTCCGGAATGAATCCGCCGGGAACAAACTTGCCGACGATCCAGATGCCGACGACCACAAACACCAGCAACAACATGGAGCGAGTCGCCTTGCGCGCCATGCTCCCAACGATGTTACCGTAGCCACTGCCCAGGCGGTCGAAGCTAGTGTTAAACCATTTGAAAAACTTGGCAATCGGTCCCTTGCCCGGCGTCGGCTTGCGCAAGAGCATCGCCGCCAGCGCGGGGCTTAATGTCAGTGCGTTGATGACCGAGAAAACCACTGCGACCGCGATGGTGAGCGCGAACTGGCTGTAAAGCGCGCCAGTGACACCGCCCATAAACGCGACGGGCACAAATACGGCGCACAATACCAACCCGATCGCCACCACCGGCCCCGACACCTCCTTCATCGCCATCCGCGTCGCCTCCACCGGCTCCTTGCCATGCTCGAGGTGATGCTGCACCGCCTCCACCACCACGATCGCGTCATCCACCACAATACCAATCGCCAGCACGAGGCCGAACATCGTCAACACATTCACGCTGAAGCCCAGCACCGGGAACATCATGAATGCGCCCAGCAACGAAACCGGCACTGTCAACATCGGAATCAACGTGGCTCGGAAACTTTGCAGGAAGACATAGACCACGATCAGCACCAGAATCACCGCTTCCACCAGCGTGTGAACGATGGACTCAATCGAGGCTTTGATTGGCAGAGTGGAATCGAGCACGATGTCATAAGCCATGTCCGGCGGGAAACGGGACTTCGCCTCCTCTAGGATTTTATAGACGTTCTTCGCCGTATCAATGGCGTTCGCACCCGGCGCCAGATAAATGCCGATGGCGCCCGAAGGCGTGCCGTTCAGCCGCGCGCGCAGGTCGTAGGTTTGCGCGCCCAGTTCCACCCGCGCCACATCCTTGATCTTCACCTGCGAACCGTCGGGATTTGAGCGAATGATGATACCTTCAAATTCCTTCGGCTCTTTCAACAGGCCCAGCGCGCGCACGTTGAATTGGCTCTCCGTGCCTTTCGGAGCCGGTTCGGCACCGATGCGCCCCGCAGGCGACTGCGCGTTCTGCTCCTGTAGCGCCTTCTTGATATCATCCGGCGTGATGCCAAGCGAGGCGAGTTTGTCCGGTCTCAGCCACATCCGCATCGTATAGTCCTGGGCGGTGAAATTCTTCACTTCGCCGACGCCTTTTACGCGTTTGATGGCGTCCACCAGATTGATGTCGCAATAATTCCCCAGGAAGATGGCATCGTAGGTGCCCTTGGGCGAGGCAAGCGCGATGGCCATCAGAATGTCGGGGCTGGAGCGATCCACGACAACGCCTTCCTTCTTGACCGCCTCCGGCAACTGGGCTTCGGCCTGGCCGACACGGTTCTGGGCGTTGACCTGCATGATGTCCACGTCCGTGCCGACGTCGAAATAAACGTTGAGCGTCAACTTGCCGTCGTTGGCATTGAACGACTGCATATAGAGCAGTTTGTCCACGCCGTTGACTTTGGACTCGATCGGAGTGGCGACCGATTCCATCACCGCTTCGGCGGCGGCGCCCCGGTAGGTGGTCGTAACCTTGATCAACGTCGGACTGACGATTGGATACTCCGAGATGGGCAGGCCCTTGAGGGTGATCAATCCCACGATCACCGTCAGAATGGAGATGACCATCGCGACGATGGGACGGCGGATGAAGAAGTCGGCCATAACGGTTACTCCTTGCTGGGCTTGGCCTCCGCTGGCGTGGCCGCCTGCGCCATCTCGGCGGCGGTCTTGGGCTGCACCGGCGCGCTTTCGCGCACCTTCTGCAAACCCTCCACGACGATGCGATCGCCGGACTTGAGCCCCTCCAGGATCAGCGCGTTTTCGCCGATTTGTCCGCCCACCTTCACCGCGCGCTGCGTGGCTTTGCTGTCGGCGCCGATGACCCACACGAAGTTCTTGCCTTGCAATTCTGCGACCGCGCGCTCAGGCACCAGGATGCTGTCGGGGCGCTGGCCGAGGTCCACCAGAATCCGCCCGAACATTCCCGGACGAAGCACCTTTTTGGTATTGGAAAATTCGACGCGCACGCGGAGGGTTCCGGTCTTTATGTCCACCGCGCGGTCAATGAACACGAATTTGCCCTGGTCGGGATGTTTGGAACCGTTCGCCAGGATCAGTGTAACCGGCAGGTCGGCGACTTTTTTGCCTGTACGCTGAGTTTCCGCCTCAGCCTTGAGATAATCCACCTCGCTCACATTGCAGTAGAACCATATGGGATCGAGCGTCGAGATAGTGGCGAGCAATGTGGGCGTGGTCTTGCCAACCAGCTCGCCCATCGAAACCTGCTTGGCCCCGATGAGTCCGGTGACCGGCGCCCGAACATCGCAGTAACCCAGATCCAGTGTGGCGGACTCCACCCGCGCCTTAGCCGAGAGCACGCTCGCCTTCCCCACATCCACGGAGGCAACGGCGTTGTCCAGGTCCTGTTGCGGAACGGCCCGCTTCTGTGCCAGCGGCGAGAGCCGGGCGACGTCTTTCTCGTATTTGTTCAAGGCCGCCTTCGCCTCGGCCAGCATCCCGTTCGCGGCGGCCAGGCGTTCCTGGTAGGGCTTGTCGTCCAGTTTGAAAAGCGGACTGCCCTCCTTGACCTCCGTGCCCTCGGTAAAGAGCATTTTGTCCACGAAGGCCTCGACCCGCGCTCGCACCTCCACGTTCTGCGGCGAATCAAGCTGCCCAATGAACTCGACCGAAGCGGGCGCATTTGTACCCGTGACCTCGAGGACTTGCACGATTGGTGGCGGCGGAGCTTCCGCCTTTTTTTTCGAACAGCCTGCGCCACCGAAAGAAATCGCAATGGCCAAGAGTGCCGGGAGTGCTGCGGCCCCCAACCCCATTCTACCAACAGGGATGGCGTGGAGCTGCCGGACGCAACTTAGAGCTGGCGGTGAAAAAGCTAAAATAGGCTTCATGGTCAATATAGGCTTTTGCTAACAGCTGGCTCGCGCAAGTGCCGCCCACTTGGTCCCGAACCGAGAATAGTGAGACTTCCGGAGCGAGCTTAGCCAAGCGTCTCAACAAGCGCAAGCGGGACCTGAGAGCATTCTGGGTTCGATGCACACATTCGTGTAAAGGCTGGATCCGTGCCAAGCGACAGATACGGGAGAAACGCCTCCCGTAGCCTTCTCATCTTGAGGTTGTTGAGCACCCTCGCGAAGCGCGATTCTGTGAAAAATAGAACGCGGTGAAGGTTGCCCCCTCGACTTAGGGTCGGAATTCCGTCTCATCCATCTTCACATTTATCGGGTGAAAGGATCCCCACGAACGTGTCCAATTTGAAACGCCACTATTGCGTTGCACCACACGATGAGTCACGTCCTCACTCAACCGATGTAGAATTTGCCCTCGGAGTTGCGGATCACGTACACTGATACATTCTTCCGTTCCCGTAAAAAACCCTGCCCCAAAGGCAGGGTCATTAAAATTGTTTGCGAGGCTTGGATTTGAATCAGGGCGTCGGTGCGGGATTTTTCACAGCTTCCGCGTTACATGGGTTACGCTGGCGCTGACTGCGAGTGTACCGCTGGAGCTCGTCCAAAGTCACCGGGCACAAAACAACAGACATTGTTTTGAAGCATTGCTTTCAACCGGGCCGCGATGGCGCGGAGCGGTGCAACGCTCGACCCGCCGAACCAGCCACGCGAGCAGGGCGGGATCTGCGACGTTCGAATTGCGCGAAGCGGGGGCGTGTTCGAATCGAGGGGGCGCTTGGGCTGGTTGAGCGGGGGCGTGGTCGCGAAGCGGTGGGGCGGGCAGGGCCTGCCGTCGTTGTTTGGCTGGCCGCCGAGAACTTGTTTTGAACTTGGCATTCATACCGTTTCCCCCACTGTGGGAACCGTGATTCATCCAACCGCCGTCATTCATCCGAAAGCCAAGCTGGATTCCACGGTTCGCGTCGGGCCGTATGCCGTGATTGACGAAGGCGTGGAAATCGGCGCGCACTGCGTCGTCGGGCCGCACGTTTACCTCACCGGCGTCACGATCATTGGCACGCACAACCGGTTCCACGCCAGTTGTGTCATCGGTGACACGCCGGTGGATTTGAAATTCAGCGGCGCGCCGACGCGTCTGCGTATCGGCGATCACAATGTCATTCGGGAGCATGTCACCGTGAATTGCTCGAACAGCCTGGAGGAGGACACGGTCGTTGGTTCGCACAATCTATTGACGCCGGAGTGTCACGTAGGACACAACACGGTGATTGGCGACCACGTGATCGTCGGGGGCGGCGCGATGCTGGCGGGCCACGCGGTGGTGCAGGACCGCGTCTTCATTTCCGGCAACTGCCTCGTGCATCAGTTCTGCCGCGTCGGCACGCTGGCGATGATGCAGGGCGGCGCGGCGATCAGCAAAGACCTGCCGCCGTTCACCGTGGCAGTGGGGACGAACGAGATTTGCGGTTTGAACTCAATCGGTCTGCGGCGGGCAGGTGTCCCATCCGAGGAGCGGCTGGAACTCAAGCGGCTTTACCACGCGCTGTTCCGAAGCGGACGAAACTTCCGGGCCGCCGTCGCCGACGCGCAAGAGAAGTTCACCGGCGGCCCCGCCCGGACGATGCTGGAATTCGTGGCCGCTGCGAAGCGCGGGGTTGCAACCGATGTCAGCGGGGATGCCGATTCTGAATCGGAGGCGGAGAACGGTTAGCTTTTCGAAGCTGGAAGCAGGCGGAAGCACGCGCCTGTGTGTCGGGCAGGTGCTTGGTCTATCGGGATGAAAGGTTTCAGACAGGGGCATGTGGCGCGAAGCGGGGGAACGTTCGACCCGCCGAACGAGCGACAGCGAACCGGGCGGGATCTGCGACGTTCGAATTGCGCAAGCGGGGACGTGTTCGAATCGAGGGGGCGCTTGGGCTGGTTGAGCGCGGACGTGGTCGCGAAGCGGTGGGGCGAGCTTCGGTTTGCACAAGGGACATTCGATCGCACTACGACTGTTTCGAGTGACCGGAGACGCCGGATCGCAAGGGAAACGTGCAAGTCATAGATACTTCATCGAGGCTCTGATGGATCTCTCAAGGAACGTCCAAGCTTTAGATGCTTTCCCCAAAAAGCCTTACGGCCGAGGAGAACGCAGCGAACACCATTGCACACAACACTAACCAGATGAGCAGGCCGGAGGCCGAAGGGGGCCGTGCGGAATCTCGCCGAGGGCGCCGGGAGGTCTGCGGGCCCTTGCTTGAACATCGATGATCAGTATGAGCGAACTCATGTCGGAGAAAATTCACACGTTTTTCAAGGCGCCTGCGCGGAGTTTACCTCAGGGATTCTCAGCCCGCCTGGTAATCAAATCTTGTATCCGTGACATTACTTTCCTGGCTCCATCTTCCAACGTGCAGGTGCCGGAATCGGCGAGAGAAACAATCGGCTGCCCTATATTGACTATGACTTTTTCCTTCCGGAAAAGTGTTCGCGGATGAAGCAGTCTGTGGCTACCAATAATTCCTACGGGTACGATCTTCGCACCAGTTTTGCGGTGAAGAAACACAACGCCCTTCCTGCCTCTCGTAAGTCGTCCTTTATTCTTCGTGTCCCAACCACCTTCGGGATAAACCCAAATCTTATGACCGGATTTGAGGGCGACGATTGCTTCTTTAAGTATTGTATCCTTTTTCGCCACCCCGGGTATTCTTATAGATCCGTTCAGGCGGAGATAGGCGGCGAGGGCAAGATATTTCCAGTGAAAAAATCTTTCCTTCACGAGAAACCGGATCGGAAAGAAGGTGCTCGGGAACAAATTCGCCCGCGGTAAGGAAGCTGCGGCAATCGGGCCGTCAAACCACGAACAATGGTTGGAGGTTAAGATAATCGCCTCGTGTTCAAGTCCGCGCAGATTCTCTTGCCCGTACACTTCGTATTTTACAAAAAACTTCAAGAGCAAAAAGGTCGGCCAGTAGTTCAGGGCCTGAAATACTTTGGCGTGCTTCATCTTCGTGCGTTGATGTGAGGGAGAATTGGGTGCTGGTCCCCTTACTATGGCCGGATGATGCCGGATAGGGCGAGAGATGTCAACCGGCCTGTTTTGCATGCGTTTGGCAATTTTTGACCGGAGTGGCTGCGGATGTGGTTCCGCTTGCTTAGCGGCCTTCGGCCAGTGGGGAGGGTTTTTTGCTCGAACTCGTCAAGTGGTTCTTGAGGCAAAACCCCATCCTGCTGCATCCCGGGAATGAGGTTGCATGAGATTGCAGTGGAGGTCCGCTCGGGCGACGCTGTCCCGGCGTGTTGATTTCCAGAACAGCGGTTTTACCATTGTTTTTTATCCGAGAAAACTTTCTGACCGTAGGAATTTGACATTTTAAAAAGCCGTCAAAGCCGGTGTGTGGACGGGCACTGGCGTGTCACACTTTTTGATGACTTCAATCAATGGGGCGAATAGGTTCTTCTCTAGAATGTTTTCGTCATGAACCTTGTGCAGGCTTCACTCCGGCGCCCGATGAGCTTTCTCGTGCTCGTCGTTGGGGTTGTTCTCGGCGCTCTGCTCGCGCTGAGACAAATGCCGCGTGATATTTTTCCTTCCCTGGGCATCCCCACTATTTATGTCGCGCAGCCTTATGGCGGAATGGATCCAAACCAAATGGAAGGGTATCTCACGTATTATTACGAATACCATTTTCTCTACATCACCGGCATCGAGCATGTCGAATCCAAGTCCATTCAAGGCAACGCGATCATCAAGCTGCAGTTCCATCCCGGCACTGACATGTCGCAAGCCATGTCGGAAACCGTCGCATACGTAAACAGAGCCAGGGCATTTATGCCGCCAGGAACAGTGCCTCCGTTTATTATGCGGTTCGACGCGGGCAGCGTTCCGGTGGGCAACCTGGTGTTTTCGAGTGAAACCCGCTCCGTAGGAGAAATGCAGGACGCAGCGCTCAACATGGTGCGCCCCCTGTTCGCAACCCTGCCGGGCGTCTCAGCCCCGCCCCCTTTTGGTGGCAGCGCCCGCAGTGTCGTCATCAACGTCAAACCCGATCGACTGCGCGCTTACGGGCTTTCGCCAGATGACATTGTGGCTTCGATGACGAGCGCTAATTTGATCAGCCCTTCTGGCAATATCCCTCTCAAGCGCAAATATCCAATGGTCCAGCTCAATTCGGTCGTGCGAAATATCAAAGACCTCGAAAGCGTGCCTATCCGGACCGGCATCTATCCAACAGTCTTCTTGCGGGACGTAGCGGAAGTGGTGGACGGCTCGGATATTGTCACCTCGTACGCACTGGTGAATGGCCGCAGGACAGTTTACATCCCGGTCACGAAGCGGGCGGATGCCTCAACTTTGTCGGTCGTAAATCTGGTCAAAAAAAACATTCCCCGCTTTCAAAGCGCTGTTCCAGCCGACGTGAAAGTCAGCTACGAGTTCGATCAATCTCCGTATGTGACGCGCGCAATTGGCGGTCTCACTCTCGAGGTTGGTTTGGGCGCGGCACTTACCGGGTTGATGATCCTGCTCTTCCTGCGCGATTGGCGGAGTGCCTTCATTGTGGTCATTAACATTCCGCTCGCACTCTTGAGCGCCGTGCTCGGGCTGTGGCTCACCAAACAAACTGTCAATATCATGACGTTGGGCGGCTTGGCGCTAGCTGTCGGCATTCTCGTGGATGAATCCACAGTTTGTATCGAAAATATTCAAGCGCACCTGGCTCGGGGCCGGCCATTAAATCGCGCCATAGTGGATGCCACTCTCGAAACAGTTGGCCCGCGGCTCTTCGCAATGCTTTGTGTCCTCGCGATGTTTACCCCGGCCTTGCTGATGGTTGGCGCGGCCAAGGCGATGTTCCTGCCGCTCTCTCTGGCGGTCGGTTTTTCCATGGTCGCATCCTATCTCTTGTCCAGCACGCTTGTGCCGATTCTCTCTGTCTGGCTGCTCCACGGACATCAATCGGTTCCGGCCAAGGACGAGAAAGAAAAGCTCTTCGCAAGATTCCAAAAACATTACGTGGAGCTGTTAAATGGAGTGGTTCGTCTGCGTTGGATTGTGGTCTTGCTTTACCTTGGGTTGGCTGCTGCGATCATCTTTTTCGTTGGACGCCGGCTGGGTAAGGACATTTTTCCAAAAGTGGAAGCAGGCCAGCTCCAGGTCAGACTGCGCGCGCCTACCGGCACCCGAGTTGAGGGCACTGAAGCTTTAGCCCTCCAGACACTCGATATAATTAAAAACGAGGTGGGCGCCGACAATGTGCAGATCACTCTTGGATTGGTCGGCGTCCACCCTCCGAGTTACCCTATCAACCTCATTTACCTTTGGAATGGCGGTTCTGAGGAAGGCGTTGTCCAGGTGCAACTCAAACACGGCGCAAAAATCAGCGTGGAGTTCCTGAAAGAAAGGCTTCGCAAAGTCTTCGCTGAGCGCATGCCGGATGTCGCCTTCTCGTTCGAGCCAAGCGATATTCTTAGCCGCGTTATGAGTCTTGGCTCGCCGACGCCGGTCGAGGTTGCAGTCAGTGGCCCGAACCTCGTAGCCAATCGCGAGTTTGCGGATAAGATCAAAGAGAAACTGATGGACCTTGTCACTTTGCGTGATGTGCAGTTTGGCCAGGCGCTCGATTACCCCACCGTGGATGTCGCGGTGAACCGCGAACGCGCCGGAATTATGGGCGTAAAAATGTCCGAGGTGTCGCGCTCGCTCGTGGCTGCCACTTCTTCCAGCCGATTTCTTGTGCCAAACTATTGGGCCGACCCAAATAGCGGAGTGGCTTATCAAATCCAGGTGCAAGTCCCCCAGGCTGCGATGAGCTCGCTGGACGAGACCGAAAATCTTCCCATTGCTTCACGAGATGGTCAGCCCATCCTCCTTCGTAATATCGCGAAAGTGACCGAAAGCACAACCGTGGGACAATACGAACGCTACAACATGCAACGCATGATCACTGTTACAGCCAATATTGCCGAAGCGGATCTCGGTTCGGTATCACGTCAAGTCGACAAGGCCATCAAAGAGCTGGGAGATCCGCCGCCAAAAGTGACTGTGACGGTTCGTGGACAGGTCGTACCACTTCAACAAATGTTCGATGGCTTGCAAAGTGGCCTTCTTCTCGCAGTGATCGTGATCTTCCTGCTGCTCGCCGCAAACTTTCAATCGCTCAAACTGTCTTTCATTGCGGTCTCAACGACTCCCGCGGTGATTGTGGGGGTTGCTCTTGCCCTCTGGTTGACGGGCACAACCCTGAATATTCAATCTTTTATGGGTGCGATCATGGCCATCGGCGTGGCTGTCGCCAATTCCATCCTGCTTGTCACGTTTGCCGAACGCAACCGCATGGGCGGAACCGACGCCACAACCGCCGCGGTCGAAGGAGCCCGAACACGTTTGCGTCCCATCCTGATGACCAGTTTGGCAATGATTGCCGGGATGATGCCCATGGCTCTGGGACTGGGCGAGGGAGGACAACAAAGCGCCCCGCTGGGTCGTGCCGTCGTTGGCGGGCTTGCGGCAGCTACGCTGGCAACGTTGCTCGTGCTGCCATCAGTTTTTGAAATTGTTCAGAGCCGTGCGCATCGCCGTTCTGCGTCTCTCGACCCCGATGATCCGCATGCGGTCCATACCCATAATGAAAACCTCTCATAACTTTTCACCTTGCCTTCGGGACCTGGGAGTTTCTGTCACTGCGCTTGCGCTCATTCTCACTGCTGGATGCAAGCCCTCTTCATCGATGCCGCCATCAAGCAAACCGCTATCTCCTGTGCCCGTGGAGGTCGTGACCTTAAAGCGTGGCCCGATCACCCGAAACCTGACTTTGCCTGCGGAGATAAGACCGTATCAGCAGGCAACCCTCTACGCCAAAGTTGCAGGTTATCTCAAAACCATTTCGGTCGATAAAGGTGATCGGGTTAAAGAAGGGGATTTGCTGGCTGATATCGAGGTCCCGGAGATCCTTGCTGACATTGCGAAGGCGAAAGCAGAACTGGATGTAGCGGAAGTGGATTTCAAACGTCTCAGCGAGTCTGAAAAAAAGGCGCCCGACCTGGTCGTTCCTCAGACGGTGGACAACGCTCGCGGAAAAGTTGCGGTTGCAAAAGCCACCCTTGAGCGCGAGCAAACACTGCTCGGCTTTGCCAAACTTACTGCGCCTTTTTCGGGCATCGTGACCCGGCGCATGGTGGACGCCGGAGCCTTTATTCCCGCTGCCGCCTCCGGCAGCGTGCCGCAGAGCGCAGCCCTTCTGACGTTGACCGATTTCAACAAAGTACGGGTACAGGTAGCCATTCCCGAAGCGGAAGTCGCGCGAGTTCAGGAGGGCCAACCGCTTCGCCTGACAACAGAGGATCTACCAGGCCGTTTCTTTGATGGAAAGGTAACGCGGTTTTCTTACCTGATCGATGACACGAGTAAAACGATGCTTGCCGAAGCTGAGATGGCTAATCCAAACCTCGAGCTTCGTCCCGGCATGTACGGCCTGGCTCGCATCGGTGTTCAACGGAAAGAGGACGCTGTGCTCGCCCCCGTTGATGCCCTGCTCGTTGAGAAATCTGGTTTTTCCGTATTCACAGTTGCCGATAAAAAAGCCAAACGCATCAAAGTCCAAACGGGTTTTAATGATGGCGCAAATGTTGAAATAATCGGAGGTGTTGAACCCGGGCAAAGATTGGTTCTCCTTGGCAACAAGAACCTGGCGGATGGCCAGGCTGTTATTGTAAAGGAGGCGAAATGAGGGAGGTTGCTTTAGGTCTGCTGTTGGCCGGCTTCGCTCTTTCAACCAATGGACAACTCACGAACGTACAGCCAATCGATCTCCCGACTGCTTTGCGTCTGGCCGGTGCTCAAAATCTCGACATTCAAATCGCCCGCCAGCGCCTTGCTGAAGCCAAAGCCAATCATCAAAGCACGGTTTGGCAATTCTTTCCCTGGATTAGCCCAGGCGTCGGATACCGGCGTCACGACAATCTGATTCAGGATGTCGCGGGAGACATCATCGAAGTTCACAAGCAATCCTACGATATCGGACCGACTATCGCCGCACAGGTGGACATCGGAGATTCAATTTATAAAAACCTGGCCGCGCGGCAATTAGTCAAGGCGGCTGATTTCGGGTTGGAGTCCCAGCGTCTCGAGAGCGTGCTCGCCGCGGCCCAGACCTACTTCGAGCTGTCCAAAACTGTCGCGCTGTCGGACGTTCTTCGGGAATCCCTCAAAATTTCGCAGGATTACCAGCAGCAGCTTCATGAGGCAGTCGGCGCCGGGATCGCGTTTAAGGGTGATGAATTGCGCGTTCGGGTCCAGACCGAACGTTACCAACTTGCGCTTCGCCAATCTTTAGAACAAGAGCGGTTAGCGGCATCCCGGCTCGCTCAAGTCCTTCGGCTGGATACCTCTATCCCGCTTGCCCCACAGGAAACGGAACTCGTGCCGCTGACCTTGATTGATACGAACGCTGCGCTTCATTCATTGGTTAGCCAGGCCCTGCGCTTACGACCTGAGCTGATGCAGAACACCGCTCTGACCGCGGCAGCCCAGGATGTGAGAAACGGGACGGTGTATGGACCTCTCATCCCAACCTTCGGCGCTCAAGCTTTTCTCGGCGGACTCGGCGGCGGCCGCGAAGGTGCCCCTGGCACCTTTGGCTCTTCGGAAGACTACGCTCTTGGGTTGAGTTGGCGAGTAGGTCCAGGCGGTTTATTCGATGTTGGACGAAGCCGCGCGGCCCAGGCACGCTTCGAAATCACACGGCTAAACAACGGCAAAGTCGCAGACGAAATAACGCGCCAGGTCGTTGACGCCTTTACGCACGCGCAATCTCTTGCCGACCAGCTTCTGACCGCCAAAACAAACCTCGCCACTTCTTCCGACGCCCTGCGCCTTACTCACGAGCGGAAACAATTCGGCGTGGCCGCGGTTCTCGAAGACATCCAGTCTCAGCAGGATTTAACCAGGGCGCGCTCCGATTACCTCAGCCTAATTGCTGAATATAACAAAGGGCAATACGCATTGGAGAGAGCGCTTGGCCATTTCGCAGATCCGGACAGGAAGAAGTAATTTACCAAACGCAGCGGGAACTTCGCCCTCCTCCAAACCCCGCAGGAATTTTCATGGTTTCGGCAATGAATAGGAGGAAGAACCTGGCCGGAAAAAAAGCCCCTTCCAAGCTTTCTCGGAAGGGGCCAGGGGGAACTAACTGATTCTTAAAACTTGTAAGCGATGCTTGCGATCAAGATGTAACTGTTTTTCTTGCTTCCTTCATCGTCTGCAAATGTGCCACCATACGGTTTTGAACCGTCCGCAGCGTGGTCCCAACGAGCTTCGAGGCGGCTCAAGACATTTTTCCATAAGTCGTATTGCAGCGTGATTGTGCCTTCAACCACTTTCCGAGCCTCAAATGCAGCGCTCGTACCGGAAGAGGCATATTCACCACGACCATAAACGCTGAGCTTTTCCGTCAACTGATACGAGGCATAACCCCCGACTGCGTTGGCATAGCCCGAAGGGTGATCGGTGCCCACGGTGATTGGCTGGTGGCTGACACCAGCATAGTCATAGCAAGCGCCAACCTTCAAACCCGTTACCGGCGTCATAATGGTCGCGCCAACGTAATAGCTGGTCTGATCCGCAGGACCAGCTACGCTTGGTGAGGCAGAATTAAAGCCATTAATCACGCAGCCCGAGAGGGTTGATCCCGCGAGAAATCCCCAATTGGTGGGTGCGGTAAAGGTCATCGACCCCATGTAGGTCTTATACGATTCCGCCTTGGTTGGAAAAGCCCGTTCGTTGATGGTGGGTCCAAACGTATTGGCAATGCCTACAGCCGCCGAGAAGACCGGACAAAACTGATAAGCCATTTGGATTCCGGTATGCGTCGTCGGTTCCATGGTATAACCGTACGACCGGGTGAAGTTCGGATTATTAATCGATTCGAACACTTCGTAGCCAATGATGGTGTCCCAAACGCCGACCTTAAAGTCCAAGCCATTGCCGACCGGCGCATGCAAGGATACGTAGGCCTGCTTGACTGCAAAGTCCCCTCCCACACCTGTGGATTGGGTGAACAACGCGTCGGCGTCAGGGCCGAACAGCAAGTCGACTTTATATCCCGCTCCCCATGCGTCGGCTGGATCGATCGGTTTTTCAAGAGAAAGTTTAACAACATTCAGGTTGAAGCCGTCTGCCTTGCTCGGGCCTCCAAAGGCGTAATTGGGAGTATGGGCATTACCTGTCCCAATGTTCCATTGGGCTGAGGTATCCACATAGCCGCTTAGGGTTGTGGAGGATAGCGAGGTCAGAACAGAGCTGGGCTTTTCTTCGGCATTTATGACCGCTGGCAAAGATACCAAGCCGGCGGCCAACAAGGCCTTAGTCCATGGATAACAATTCATTTTTGTATGTGGTTCAGTTGATTTTGGTTTCTGCTTTTATCGCGCCAACTCTTGGTTTCACGAGCAGGCACGCAGAATATCGGGAAACCCTAGGCACTTGGCGTGCCAACAAAGTCTAAAAATATAAGCACTTGATAACAAATGTCTTATTCCGGATCGAGTTACGGGTTATTCACTATTAAACAGCCGATTCTTGCGCCAGTTGGTCAAAAACAGCCATTGGTTTTGTAACACGGTGAAATTAATTCAGGGTCTGGATATCAAAAAACCCCTCCGATTGCTCGGAGGGGTTAGAGTGCTAAGTTCGATTAAAACTTATAGATGATGTTAGCGGCCAGCATGAACTGATTGTGCAAGCCTGGCTCAGAGTCGGCAGAGGTTCCGCCCCAGGTCGCCTCACCGCTGAGGGAGTGATCCCAACGCAATTCAAGCCGGCTGATGACATTCTTCCAAAGATCGTACTGGGCAGTAGCCGTTATGGCCAACGTACGGTCCGGATTAGTGCTGACAAACGTGCCTCCACCGTTGTCAATTGAGAAGAACTTCTGATCACCGCGATCCTGTAGGTATTCACCGCGCAGATGCAAGCTCAGCTTTTCTGTGGCTTGAAAGCTTGCGTACCCTGCAACAGACCAGGTTTCGCCAGTGAAGTTATGGATGTCCAGGTAATCAAACGAGGCGCCACAACGCAATCCCGTCACAGGCGTAGCCACCGTCGTTCCAACATAATAGCTGGTCTGACCTTCTCCATAGCTGTCGGTAAACCCGTTGACAAACCCACCATACAGTGTTGAACCGGTAAGAAAACCGAGATTGTCAGGAAGCGTAATAGCCAGGGACGCCATGTACGTCTTATAGCTTTCAGCTTTTGTCCAATCTGATAAACCTGCCTGGCTACCGCCGTTGGGTCCATGAGCACGCTCGTTGATTGTAGGTCCAACAGTATTGGCGACTCCTGCGGAGGCGCTAATCATATCACTGAAACGGTAACTGGCTAAAATACCGGTATGGGTCTGAGGCTCGATTGAATGGCCATAGGAACGGGTGTAATTTGGATTGTTACCCGACTCAACGGACTCGTATCCAATGATGCTGTCGAATGCGCCGACTTTCCAATCGATGCCGTTTCCAACTGGCATTCGAAGGGCCACATACGCCTGGCGAACCGCAAAATCGGAGCTTCCGGATGAGAAGATCGATTGAGTTCCAAGAACATTCGCATCCGGGCCCGCCCAGAGATCCACGCGGTAGCCAGCGGCCCATTCAGCTTCGTCCAAAGGCTTTTCAATTCGTATCTGGACGACATTCAGGTTGAAGCCATCCGCCTTGCTGGAACCACCGAATTTATAGTCAGGCAGATGAGCGTTGCCGGTGCCAAAGTTCCATTGTGCCGAAGTGTCGACGTAACCACTAATGGTGGTTGACGACAGAGCCGTCATAACCGTGCTGGCTTTCTCTTCGGCTCTCGCCGCAGATGCCAAACTGACCACCCCAAGGGCGGCCAATCCTAATGTCCATTTATTAAACTTCATTTAGTTCCTCCGTCTTTACTCAGTTGTTAGTTCTGATTTGTTTTATGCATTTGAGAGAGTAAAACCGGTTTACCCTCGCACCCATACCGGTGCCTTAAAGCAGAATTGATATGTGAAACCACGTGGCTTGACAACAACATTTTTTCTCAATTTAAGTCAAAAATGTCCTAAAAGTGGACACTTTTGGTCAAAATAAGCTTTATGAGGCGGCTCGAAGAATTGACACCCCCTTCTCGCTAATCCAAATACAACTTGAGGCGAGTCACTTTTGGAACGCAGCCTGCTGGAGGAAACGCACGAATGGTCACTAGAATGAACAAGGCAACAGTTTGTCTTGCAAACGTGCTCTTGAGTTTGTATTTACGCTAAACGTATGGCCTCCTTTGCATATGTCGCTCGGGATACCGGTTCAGGACGCGAGATCCGAAGCTCGGTGGATGCCACCACCGAACAGGCGGCTATCGCAGCGTTGCTGAATCGCAATCTGCTGGTCGTTTCGATTCAGGAAAAGGTAGGAAAAAAGGGACGCACTGCGGGCGGAAAGGTGGCACTGGCAGACCTCGTCGTTTTCACGCGCCAACTCGCGACCATGATTGACGCAGGTTTGGCCATGGTCCAATCGCTCCAGGCATTGGCCGAGCAAACGACTAATAAAGTGATGCGGGACGTCATTAAAGATGTCTGCACTCGGGTCGAAAGTGGTGACAGTTTTTCTGAAGCTCTGGAAAAGCATCCAAAGGCCTTCAGCCGGCTTTACGTTTGCATGGTGGCCGCAGGTGAAAAAGGTGGTTTGCTGGCAGAAATTCTGGCTCGTTTGGCGGTTTACCAGGAAAATTCCGCCCGTCTGCGCAAGAAGGTTAAATCGGCAATGATGTATCCCACGGTCGTAACTGTCGTGGCCATTTTGATTACGATATTTCTTTTAGTGAAGGTCGTGCCGGTTTTTGGAGAAATTTTTTCCAGTTTCCAAGCCGAATTGCCGAAGCCCACGCAATATTTGATTAATATCAGCAAAATCGTTCAATCCTACTTTATCATCATTATGATTGCAGGAGCCGCGGCGGTTTACGGCTGGTTTTATTTCATCAAAACCAAAGTGGGGAGGGAGTTTTGGGATTCACGGCGGATCAAGCTGCCCATTTTCGGTGTGATTGCGCATAAAATTTGTCTGGCGCGCTTTACCCGAACGCTAGCATCGCTCATCCGCGCTGGTGTGCCCATTCTTGAGGTGCTGAATATTACTTCTCAGACTGTTGGAAATGTGGTGATGGAGAAGGCCATCAAAACGGCCGCTCAGGACATCGAACGCGGGGAAAGCATCTCCGGAGCATTGGGCAAACACCCGGTCTTCCCCAGCATGATTATTCGCATGGTGACCGCTGGAGAACAAACCGGCAAAATAGATAACATGCTCGAACGCATCTCTGACTTCCTGGATGAAGAAATCGAAACCACCCTGTCAGGCTTGACGGCGTTAATCGAACCGATTCTGATCGTTTTCCTCGGCGTCGTAGTGGGCGGCATGGTTATTTGTATGTTTTTGCCCATCTTCAAGATGCCCGAAATCGTGAATCCGAAACGGTAGGTCCGGGCAAACTCGCACCTGAAGGAAACCGGGACAGAGCCCGTGTGAAGCTGTTTTCCCGGGCCCTTCGCCCGTCGTCGGGTAATAAATGCCGTGTTGACAACGTTCCTTTGGTCAATATCCTTTTTGCCCTGATCGAAGAGGATTGGCGGCCATGGAGGCCGGCAACTCGGATCTTTGGAGAGGAAATAAGCGTTTGACTGAAATTAAGCTGAGAAAGAGTGAACCTGTCGAAAGAGCGCTGCGGCGTTTGAAGAAAAAGGTAGAGCGTGAAGGCACACTGCAAAGCGCGCGCGCGCGCCGTCATTTCGAGAAGCCGAGTGAGCGCCGCCGGCGCAAGGAGAAGGCTGCTCGTTTTTCCGCCATGTTGAGCGCGCGATACGCGGATATGTGATCCAGGGTCTGTCGGGTGCGAGATTGCCCGCCCCGGCTGAGGGTGAGCCTTTCCATGTACTCCTTCTCAACCTGTTGGAATTCACATCGCCATACAGATGGGCGGGCGATGCTGCGGGAGATCAAAGAACTCGGATTTGAATATGCCGAGTTAAGTCACGGAACGCGCATCAGTCTTCTGCCTGGCATCCTTGAGGCGGTTGACGGAGGGGAAATGAAGATTTCCAGTCTTCACAATTTTTGTCCGCTGCCGATTGGGGTCAACAATTCAGCGCCGAACCTTTATCAATTCTCCGCTGAACGGTCGCGCGAGCGTGAATTAGCCGAGCGCTACACTTTAAAAACCCTTGAATTTGCCGGCAGGGTCAAAGCGCCGGTTGTCGTGCTGCATGCCGGGAGCATCGAGATGAAGCTCTACACGGATAAGCTGCTCGAACTGGTCCAAAAGGGGGAAAAAGAATCGCCCAAATACAAAAAGCTCTGCCAGGAACTGGATCAAAAGAGAGAGGCTAAAAAGGAACCTTTTTTTGAGCGGGTCAAAGAAACACTCAAAAAGTTATTGCCCGAAGCCGAATCACGCGGCGTGAAATTCGGCATTGAAAATAGGCAGGCGCTCGAGGAATTACCCCTGGAAAGCGATTACTATTTTCTGTTCCGGGAGCAATCCAGCCCCAATCTGGCTTATTGGCATGACACGGGGCATGCACAAATAAAAGAAAATCTCGGATTTCTACATCATGCCATGCACCTGGAATCTTTGAGCGAGCGACTGGCGGGTTTCCACATTCATGATGTACAGTTTCCTGGACGCGACCATTGCGCGCCAGGGACGGGTACAGTTGATTTCGCAGCACTTAAGCCGTTTGTAAAATCTGCACATCTCAAGGTTTTTGAATTTGGACCACATTTGAATGTCGAGCAGGCAAAAGCTGGGATTGAACACGTCAAATCAATCTGGGGGGAATAGGCGTCGGTGAGGCCCCTGCGCTGGTCCTCAACCTCGTTATCAAACGCTCGCATTTCAATAGAGTGATCTACATTTCCGTTGTTTAAGCCTCGATACTTTGTTCCCATAAAGACGGATTAATTAGAACGTTTCCAATGAACACTTCAGTCCGCTCTTTTATTGTTTTCTTCTCGATGATTTGCCTGGGGTTCGCGTTTGCACAGAATGACCCTATCTCTTTGCAGGTCGACGCAACAGACGCGCCGCGACAAATTCTCCATAGCCGGTTGCGAATTCCCGCCAAGCCAGGCCCGGTCACGCTCCTCTTTCCCAAATGGATTCCTGGAGAGCACGGGCCGACTGGACCAATCAATGACCTGGTCAACTTGAAAATCAGCGCGGGAGGCAAGAGCATCGAATGGCGGCGGGATGCGGTGGAGATGTATGCTTTCCAATTCCAGGTTCCAAACAACGCCGATGCGTTGGATGTGAGCTTTGATTTTTTATTGCCATTCAATTCAGGCGAATTCTCCTCAGGCGGCTCAGCGACGGCGCAGTTATTGGACCTCAGTTGGAATCACGTGCTGCTTTACCCCAAGGGTGCGAAAGCTGCCACGCTCCAATATCAAGCGAACCTCCGCTTGCCTCCCGGATGGAATTTTGGAACCGCTCTCTCGATTGCGAGCCAAACGCCCGATCAAATCGAATTTGCCTCTGTCTCGCTTGAAACCCTTGTGGACTCGCCGCTGATTGCTGGCAAATACTTTCGCACGGTGGATCTCACGCCCGGCGCAAAGCCGGCTCATTTCCTGCATATTGTTGCGGATAGCGCCGCGGCAATTGAAATCAAACCGGACGAATCCGCAGCGTTTTCGCGTCTCGTCAAGGAAGCCAACGGCCTTTTCGGAGCCAGACATTATCGCAATTACCACTTCCTTCTCACTCTCAGCGAGCATGTCGCCCATTTCGGTCTGGAGCACCATGAGTGCAGTGACAATCGGACCGGGGAAAAATATCTGACGGACGACGACGAATGGAAACTTGGCGCATTTTTGCTGCCGCACGAGATGGTCCATTCCTGGAACGGCAAGTATAGACGTCCATTCGGACTGGCTACCGACGATTTCCAACAGCCGATGAAAAGTGAAATGCTCTGGGTATATGAGGGGCTGACTGATTACCTGGGAGAAGTGCTGGCAGCGCGCAGTGGCATGTGGACCAACGCCTCATTTCGCGAGGACTTCGCCCAAACCGGAGCCATGCTCGATCACCAAGCGGGCCGCAAATGGAGGCCACTTGCCGACACAACGCTGGCAGCGCAATTGCTTTACCAGGCACGAGCCGAGGGGACTACCCGCCGCAGAGGTGTCGATTTCTATCCTGAGGGCGATCTGATTTGGCTGGAGGTCGATGTCTTGATTCGCGAGAAAAGCCAGGGCCGCTATTCCCTGGACGATTTCTGCAAGAAATTTTTCGGAGGTGAGAGTGGTTCACCCAAAGTCATTCCTTACAGCTACGATGATGTCATCGGTGCGCTGAACGAAATTGTTACTTATGACTGGCGCGAGTTCTTTCAGAATCGGGTCTATGCCGTCAATGAGCGTGCGCCGCTTGGAGGCATTGAAGGGTCCGGTTGGCGGTTGGCCTACACCAATACTTTATCCGATTTCCTCAAGGCTCGTGAAGGCGCGCGCAAGACCACAGATTTGAGCTATTCTCTTGGCTTGATTGTAAAGGAGGATGGAATTGTTGTTGACGTCATTCCCGAGTCACCGGCCGATAAAGCCGGGGTCGGACCCGGAATGAAACTAACTGCAATCAATGGACGACGCTGGAAAGCAGAAAACCTGCGCGTCGCGGTTAAAACCGCCAAATCGAGTGAACTACCCATCGAATTGCTGGTGGAGAACAATGAGTATTTCAAGACCTGCAAAATAGACTATCACGAGGGTGAAAAATACCCGTATCTCCAACGAGATGAGAGCAAGCCGGATTTGCTGACGCAAATTCTCAAGCCAAAAAATGCTGAACCGGTTACCATCGAAAAGAAAGAATAGCAGTTGCCTTCGTGCCTTAGCCGAAACAATTCAGTTATGGAAAGGCTCGCCCTCACCCCAGCCCGCTCGCCCAGGAGAGGGAGTGTTGTTTGGCTGCGCTCGAAAGAATCGTCGATCCGTGGTTGCCCAATGGCCGACGTAATCGTCTCCCTCTCCTTGGGGGAGAAGGGTCGGGGTGAGCGCGAGCTTATTTTCAATTGCATCGGCGCTATTACAAAACAGGCTTTTAGTTTAGCAGCGGTATTCTTTCCCGCGGACCCATTCGTGCTATATTCGAACCCTTGACCGATGCGATTGCTTTTTGTTCATGAACGATTTGGTGCGATGGCGGGGGCTGAAGTAAATGCCTATCTGACCGCCGCTGAACTAAGAAAGCGTGGTCATATTACAGGCATTCTCCACGGCCCTCCAACGGGCAAAAGCGAGGACCTCTGGAAAGGAATTTTTCCCGATCGCTTTCCTGTGACGCAGGGTAGGGATTCCGACTCGGCGCGCTTTGCTTTGCAGCAATTTGCTCCCGATGCGATTTACGTCCATAAAATGGCGGATTTGGACGTGATTGAAGACCTTGTGAATTCGGGCAAGCCCCTTATCCGCATGGTGCATGACCATGATATTTATTGCATGCGCAGTTATAAATATCATCCGCTCACCCGCGCCATTTGCGAACGGCCTTTCTCCACCTTTTGCATCTTCCCATGTGGCGCATTGTTGACTCGAGATCGCAGCGGTATTTGGCCAATTAAACTGGTGAGCTATGTGTCGAAGAAACGGGAAATCAATTTGAACCGGCGGTTTCAACGCATGGTCGTGGCAACGGATTATATGAAACAGGAATTGCTGCGTAACGGATTCGAGCCCGGGCGCATTGAAATCCACGCGCCGGTTCCTCGTGAAACCTCAGGTTCATTTCAAAGCTCGTTCAGCTCGCGCAATCTAATCATTTACGCGGGACAATTAATTCGTGGCAAAGGGGTGGATGTGTTGCTGGAATCGTTGACCAGGTTGCGCGTGGATTTTGAATGCCTGATCCTGGGGGAGGGCACTCATAAAGCATATTGCCAGACACTGTGCCGAAAGCTGGGATTGTCTAAAAGAGTGGTTTTCAAGGGCTACGTTCCCCCTGAAGAACTGGAATCCTGCTATTCGGAAGCGAGTCTTGCGGTGATGAGTTCCGTCTGGCCAGAACCGTTTGGGGCAGTTGGGTTGGAGGCGATGCGATACGGCCTGCCAGTCGTAGCGTTCGATGCTGGCGGCATCAAGGAATGGCTCATCGATAATGTGAATGGTTTTTTGGTGCCACATATGGATCGTTCGCGATTTGCCAATCGAGTCGAACAATTGCTTCAAGACAAAACGCTGGCCCGCCAAATGGGCGCGCGAGGCTCCGAGTTGGTGCGTGAAAAATACAATTTCAACCGATATATTGACGGCCTGGAGGCGATGTTTGTTCAGGCAATTGCTGAAGGCAAGTGACAACGGCCATGCCCGAATGTTCGAAAAAATATAAAAGTCCTTAACCATTCAGAAGACCAACAGGAGACAACAGAGCGAACAGAGTTAAAATGCACAAAGAATGCGCCGTCATTCCACTTAAATTGAGCGCCAAAACACTGGGCTTGGCAGCCACTCGCCTCAGTTCCACCCGGCTTGATTTCTCTGTTATCTCAGTTTCCTGATCAAATCCGAATACGGCTTAGCAACGATGAGGAAAACTGACAGCGATTCTGTTCGATCTCGGTCATGTGACCGGCAAGTGTCGCGTCCGTCACCTCCATTTTTTGTAGCCATTGTGGGAGGCAGCGCTTCCGGCAAATCCTGGTTGTCCCAAAAACTTGGCCGAGCCCTGGGCGGAAAAATTACCCGCATATCCCTCGACGCGTTTTATCGGGACCGGTCGCATCTTTCGCCGAGCCGCCGCGCGCGGATTAATTTCGACAATCCAGCTAGTATCGATTGGGCAGCTTTTGAACGTGTCCTAAGCGATTGTTCTGCAGGCCGCGCCACACAAATTCCATGTTATGATTTCAAAACCCACACCCGTTTTGCCCGCACCGAGGAACTCAAGCCCGAGGACATCATCCTGGTAGATGGCTTATGGCTGTTGCGCCGGCCATCGATTCGGGGGTTTTTCGGAATGAGCATTTTTCTGGAATGTTCAACTCGCGGCCGATTGGGCCGTCGAGTCCGGCGTGACTTGCGCTCGAGGGGCCGGTCGGGAAAAAGCGTGCAAGAGCAGTTCTGGAAAACGGTCGAGCCGATGCACAAAAAATTTGTGCTGCCACAACGTCGCAAGGCTGATGTTGTGCTTCGCGGAAAGTGGGGAATGCGTGAGGTGAGGGAGCTTTGCGATTCAATTGAGGTCTGTCGCGGTGCCTTGCGAGTATAAGATTTGAACATGGCTAAAAGTAGCGCAGATTTACAATTCAGCCCCTGTGCGACTGGGGAACAAGGCTGCTGCCGATACCGGCGAGGCTATTCGAGCGTCGAAAGGAGTTATTTCGGCTTTTTGTTTTCGGCGGGCTGCAAAGTCGTAAGGATCTGGCGCCCGTGAGGGCATGCGGGGCAGGCTGGCCTGAAGAGTTGGGCTAAACGCCTTCCTGTTGTGAGCCCTGTCTGCGGGCGCTTTTTCAAACAGGTACTTGGAAATTCAATGTTCACCATCGGGCCCGGGACGTGGCGCGTTCCATGCCCTGGCTTCCGGTTGTAAAGAAACGTTTGCAACCACCCTTGCCTGCCGGGTAAGGTCAGTTGCATGGTTGATGCTGTGCTGAATCACGGTGCGGTTGAGGGTGCGGTTTCTGAGCGGGAGGTTTTCATCAAAGCGTACCGTTTGATGCTTCTCGCCCGGATTCTGGACGATAAATTCGCCAGCCTTTATCGCATGGGGAAAATTCATGGCGGCGTCTTTCTTGGACGCGGTCAGGAAGCCTTGAGCGTTTCGGTTGGGTTGGCGCTGCGAAAAGGTGATATTTTTGCGCCATTGATCCGAGACGCAGCCGGCCGCTTGGCATTTGGAGAGGAGATCCTGGATGCCGTTCGCAGTTATTTAGGCTCGGCGCTTGGGCCGGCCCGTGGGAGGGATGGGAATGTGCATCGAGGCCGGCCTAAAGAAGGGCTTTTGCCGATGATCAGCCACCTGGGTGCGATGATTTCTGTGGTGAACGGCACTTTATTCGCTCATCGTTTTAAGGGAATCAAGCATACCGTGGGCGCAACATGCCTTGGTGAAGGTGGCACATCCACCGGCTCGTTTCACGAAGCGCTTAACCAGGCAGCAGTGGAGAAATTGCCATTGGTTCTGGTCATCGCCAACAATCAATATGCCTACTCGACCCCTGCGCGCCTTCAGTTTGCCTGCCATTCGTTGTTGGAAAAGGCCGCTGGCTATGGCGTCGAAGCCCGCCTGGTGGATGGCACTGATTTGACTGCCTGTCTGGAAGCAGTGGGGCGTGCGGTCAGCAAAGCACGCGCGGGACACGGGCCGCAGATGGTCGTTGCCGAGCTGCTTCGGTTGTGCGGTCACGGTGAACATGATGATGCCGGTTACGTTGATCCCGCACTTAAAACCTCGCCGCTCGGGCGCGATTGTCTCAAAATGGCTGAAGCGCATTTGAATCAGCACACCTGGGGCGGCGCGGATGAACTGGCTGGCTGGCGCAAATCGGCCGTGCAGGAAGTGGAAGAAGCGGTCGCACAGGTGCAGCGAGAGCCCGGCCCAGACCCGTTTAAGGAAGAGTGGTGCGCGCTGGTCTCAAAGCATTTGAGCGAAGGAATGCTATGACTGGTTATCCATCACGAGGACGAGGACGAGAACGAGGAGGAGGACAAGGGCTATGAGCATCACCTATTTGGAAGCTATCCGCGCAGCCCAGGCGAAGGCTCTTGCCGATGATCCGCGCGTGTTTATTTACGGTCAGGATGTCGGCGCTTTCGGAGGCGCCTTCAAGGCGACTAAAGGCTTGGCAAAGGAATTCCCCGGTCGCGTGCTGGATTCACCCATTTCCGAAGATGCCATGATTGGATTGGCTGTAGGCGCGGCGATTGAAGGCCTGCGGCCTATTGTTGAAATGCAATTCGCGGATTTTTCGACGGTCGCGTTCAACCAAATTGTTAATCAAGCTGCGACACTGAACTGGCGAACGCGGGTGCCGTGTCCGATTACCGTTCGCCTGCCGGGGGGCGGCACTTCTGGTGGCGGACCTTTTCACAGCCAAAGCATGGAAGCGATTTATGCGCATTATCCAGGCCTGGTGGTGATGACGCCAGCCACGGTGGAAGATGCTTACAGCATGCTCCTCGAGGCGGTGTCCATCGACGATCCGGTGATGTTTTTCGAACACAAATACCTGTACTATCATTTGAAGGCGGAAGGTTTGCCAAGTGAAGCAATGCCGATTAATAAGGCGCGCATCGCCCGGGCGGGCCGAGATCTAACCATTGTTGCCTACAGCGCGATGGTGCATGAGGCACTCGCCGTGGCTGAGGAACTTGCTCCGGAGGGGATTGAAATCGAGATTGTCGATCTCCGTTCCATAAAGCCTCTGGACACCGATACAGTCATGGCCTCGGTCGCGCGGACGGGCCGTTTGCTATGTGTCGGGGAATCCTGGCCGTGGGGAGGTGTAACTGCGGAGGTCATTGCACGCGTGGCCAGCGAAGGGTTCGGCTTGCTCGATGCTCCGCCGCAACGGCTCAATGCCAGGGATACGCCAGTGCCATATCATCCTAATCTTTGGGCGGCGCATCGTCCCACCGCTGAAAGTATCGCCGCGGCTGCGCGCAACTTGCTCAGGTCATAACCTATGAGGAATGATGACCATTCGGCTCACAACTCCAGAGAACGCATGCTCTTGTATGACCGCGGCGATAACCTCTTCGTATTCATGTTGAAAACCGTTTACTGATATTATGCCTTCCATCCCGATCATCATGCCGCAACTCGGTGAGTCGATCGCCGAGGCGACTATCATCAACCTGCTCATCGCTGTGGGCGACCATGTGGAAGCCGATCAAGACATCATCGAAGTGGAAACAAACAAGGCCACGATGAATGTGGCTGCCCCTTGTCCCGGCCGGGTGGAGAAATTCCTGGTTGAGCTTAATGAAAGTTACGCTGTCGGCGCTGTGCTGGGTTATCTTGAGGCGAGCCCGGAAGATGCTTCACGTCTTGGACTGGATTTACCCGCATCATCAAAGGACTCACAGCACTCCGGCTCAGGTTCAGATGCTGACAACGGAGAACAACGGCCCGCGCCTGCCCGCGTCGAGCCAACGGTCCGTGGCCTGCCGGTTCCCGCGAACGCGGCCGGCGCGAGTTATATTTCACCGCGCCTGAAAGCGCGCATGATCGAGTTGGGCTTGCACGCGGCGGACCTGGCCGGGTTGGCCGGGAGCGGCGCTGCGGGACGAGTGACGATTCAGGACTTCGAGAAATTTATAGCCAATCTCGAGCAACACACCTTGAGCCAGGCTTCCACCATGCGAGTGGCGGTTGCGGATGCCATGCGACGGAGCTGGACGCGGCCGCTGGCGACGGTCGCCTTGCCGGTGTGCTTTGACCCTTTGCTGAAGCATCGCAAATCTTGTGAACCGAAACCGGGACCTGCACTATACGCGCTCCGCGCGTTGGCACTGGCGCTAGCCGAAAATAGCGCCCCTGCCGGGCGGCTGATCGGGAGTAAAATTGTTCATCCGTCCGCTATTGACCTCGGTTTCGCCGTGGAAGCGATGGATGGCGTGCTGGTGCCGGTCATTCGCAACGCCGATAAGCGACCCCTGAGCGAGTTAATTACCCGTTACAATGAGCTAATGGGCCTGGCACATCAACGAAAGCTGCCTACAGAAGCCACAGGCGGCTCAATCGCTACAGTCACTAATTTTGGAACCTTCGGGCTAACCTGGGCTACCCCTATTCCGCTTCCAGAACAAACTCTCGTGCTCGGAATGGGAGCAGCGCGGCGCGTGCCCAGTTGGGATGAAGCCAAAGGACAATTTGTTCCTATTATGGAAGCGAATGTCACTTTAAGTTTCGATCACAGAGTTTTGGATGGGGGCGCCGCCGGCCGTCTCCTGGCGCGCGTTGCCCAACTCTTAGCCGAGCCGGAAAAGCTGTAGGCTAGAGGCAGGTTTGAAGAGCGTGGCCCCAGCGGTTAATATTTAGCTACGATGAGATTGGGCGCGCACATGTCAACCAGCGGCGGGGCCTGGCGAGCTTTGCAGCGAGGGCGTAAAATCAATTGCGAAGCCGTCCAAATTTTCGTTAAGAACAATTTTCGTTGGTTTGGAAATCCGACACCGCCGCAGAAGCTGGCGTTGTACAGCAGCGAATTGGCGTTGGGCAACTTTGCCTGTGTGTTTGGCCATACGAATTATCTAATCAATCTGGCGGCGCGCCCTTCGGAAAACCGGGATCGATCGATCGAGTCGTTGATCCAGGAGATGCAGTTCGCACACGCGCTTGGATTACCATTTCTGGTCATGCACCCGGGCGCTCACCTCGGCGCTGGAGAATCGGCGGGCATCAAACAGATTGTGGCCGGCCTCGATGATGTGTTTGCCGCAACAAGAACATTGCCCGTGCGTGTTGCGCTGGAAAATACGGCGGGGCAGGGGACCTGTCTTGGCTATAAAATGAGACATTTGGCCGATGTTTATGATCGGGTAAAAAAAACGGAACGGTTGGGAGTTTGCCTGGATACCGCCCATCTCTTTGCGGCAGGTTATGATATACGCTCTGCCAAAGGTTGGAGAACGCCTCTCGGCGAGGTCGAATCCTGGATCGGTTTGAATCAGATCGTTGCATTCCATCTGAACGACTCCAAAACAGAGCTTGGCTCCCGCGTGGATCGTCATGCCCACATTGGCCAGGGGCATATAGGGTTGGAAGGTTTTCGGGTGATCATCCGGGATTCAAGATTCAAGAACCATCCTGGCTGTCTGGAAACTCCCAAATCTGAGGACATGCACGAAGACGTGGAAAACCTGGCAACTCTGCGATCTTTGAGAAAGCAAAAGACACGGAAGTAGGGTCGCAATGAGCCTGCATTTGGGGTATTCACCCTATTGGCAAATTCAATATGAGTTCCTTAGGTTGGACAGGTTCCTTGTAACGGTGGTTAGTTAGGTTCGGGCGGCTCTGAGTGGAGCCGCCTTTTTATTTCGACTCGGCTTGCATTGCCTCCGAAAATTTCTTCCTTTTGGTTCGGCTTTTCCTAAAAGGCGCGTTAAGGTCGCTTGCCACAAAAGCAAAAAATGCCGATTACCAGCCGTCGCGAGTTTCTGCGCGCCACAGTCATGGGCCTGCCGTTGATTCAATTGTCCACGTTAGCATCACAAAATATCCTCGAGCTTCGGCCCCTGCCCGGCGGCGAGCGAATTCCATATGCGGCGGGCGAATTCCAATTTGGCGAACTGCGAATTCCGGAGGGAGCAGGACCGCATCCAGTGGCCATTGTGATTCACGGAGGTTACTGGCGCGCCGCGTACGGGTTGAACCACATAAGCCATCTTTGCGCTGCTCTCACAAAAATCGGCATCGCAACATGGTGTTTGGAATATCGCCGGGTGGGCAATCCTGGTGGTGGATGGCCCGGCACATTCGAAGATATCAAAAATGGGGCTTTGCATCTCCGCCAGATTGCTGCGGCAAAAAATCTCGACCTGCATCGCGTTATCTCCACGGGCCATTCTGCTGGGGGACAGCTCGTCCTTTGGCTGGCTCGCCAGTCTGTTGTGGAATTGCGGGGGGTTCTGCCCCTCGCGCCAGTTGCTGATTTGCGGCGGGCGTATGCCATGCACCTGGGAGGTGGCGCAGTTACTGAGCTTCTGGGCGGTTCGCCGAGGGAAAAGCCTGAACGTTACGCCGCTGCATCTCCGGCGGATTTGTTGCCGCTCAAAATCCGGCAAAGACTTCTGCATGGTGTCGATGACAATCTCGTTCCTATTGTCTTGAGCCGGGATTATGTCTCGGCAGCGAAAGAAAAAGGCGATGACGCCAGGCTCCACGAATTGGCAGGAATGGGTCATTTCGAATTGATCGATCCTCGTTCGGCTGCCTGGCCCGCAGTGCGCGACGCCGCGCTTGAGTTGATCGCAGTGTAAAATTAATCAGAACAGCTCGTGGTCCGCAGCGGTGTTAAAAATGCCGCCTCATTCAAAATTGCCTCTCGATTCTTTCCTGCTTATTGTCATCGGCGTTATGGCTGACAGCAAAACATTTGCCTCTACGGGATCTCGCCTCGCTCTTTTGCTCTTCGCCAGCATGCTGTGCGGCGGTTGCACCACATTCAATCACGATTGGGAAGTGGCTTCCCATCAGTCCGTCCCGGCCACAGAGCTTAAGGGTAGATGGGAAGGTTTTTGGCTCAGCGATGCCAATGCGCACACCGGCAAACTGCGCTGTGTAATCTCAAAAAAGGAAGATGGCGAGTATCGCGCTCGTTTTCATGCCAAATACGGCAAGGCTTTCAGTTTCGGCTACACGGTCGATTTGAAGGTTGAATCATTGGGCGACTCTTATCGATTTCGTGGCCAGGCAAACCTTGGCTGGCTGGCTGGCGGTCTGTATTCGTACGAGGGCCACGCGGATCAAACCAATTTCTTCTCGACCTATTCGAGCAAATACGATCATGGCACTTTTCAAATGACCCGGCCTTGAAAGTGCGGAAGCGACAAGGACCCAGAACTTCCGCGCGGATCGGTATTGACGCGGGAACATTCAACCAGACCCTGTACTCCCCGGCATCATGATCGCCCGCGTCACTCTCGAATTAAATCTTCGGAAGGAGTTCGATTACTCTATACCTCCGGAGCTTGCGGATAAAGTTGATGTGGGTAGCCGCGTCCAGGTGCCATTTGGATTCCGGAAAGTTTTGGGCTGCGTCACGGCAGTGGCTGAGGAGTCCGATCACACGAATCTTAAACCAATTCTGAAGGTGCTCGGCGCTCAGACTCTGATCACGCCGGGTATTTTGAAGCTGGCGCGCTGGATCGGGGAATATTACTGCTGTTCGCCGGAGGCGGCATTGAAAAGTGTGTTGCCCGAATCGGTGCGGGAAGAAGAAGCCGGCTGGCACGAGCGGCTTTTCGTCCATGCCTTGCCGGTAAGCGGAGAGTTTCCTAAATTATCGAAACGCCAGGGTGAGATTTGGAATATCATCGAGGAACGGCGTCATCTTTCGCTCAAAGAATTGCTGAAGCTTGCTGAAACAACCGCGGGCACGGTGCGCCGGCTTGAAGACAAAGGCCTGGTGGCAATCGCTGCGCAAATCTCGGAGCGCGATCCCTGGGCGCATGAACAAATTTTGCCGACACAATCCCTGTCCATGGGGCCCGAGCAAGCCAGTGCGCTTGCGGCGATCACGGCAGCCATGGATGCGACAAAACAAGAACCCAGCGAGAAGGGGACGGCCGCATCTCGCACCTTCCTGCTCCATGGTGTGACCGGAAGCGGCAAGACGGAGGTTTATCTCCAGGCCATTGCTCATGCTTTGGAACAAGGCAAAGGAGCCATTGTGCTGGTGCCCGAGATTGCACTCACACCGCAAACGGTCGAACGTTTCAAAGCGCGCTTTAGTTCGGGGCCGTTGCAAACGCTGGTGGCGGTCTTGCACAGCCATTTGTCGGGCGGTGAACGCCATGATGAATGGCATAAAATACGACAGGGTCGAGCGCTCATTGCCATCGGCGCGCGCTCAGCCGTTTTTGCGCCGGTGAGGTCGCTTGGCTTGATCATCGTGGATGAAGAGCATGAATCGAGTTACAAACAAGAGGAAGCACCCCGCTATAATGCGCGCGATGTGGCCATCTTTCGCGGCCAAATGGAAGGCGCCACGGTTGTGCTGGGTTCGGCGACACCTTCCCTCGAAAGTTTTTACAATTGCAGCAAAAAAAAATTCGTTCTGTTGCAATTGCCTGATCGGGCCGATGACAAAAAGATGCCGGTGGTGCGCATCGTGGATATGCGCCAGACAATGCGCCGGGGCAAAAACATCCCCATCTTTTCTCCTCAGCTCAGTGAAGCCATCTCAAGACGGCTCGAGCGCCGCGAGCAAACAATCCTGTTCCTGAATCGGCGAGGGTATTCCACCGCATTGCAGTGTCCCCTCTGTGGCTATGTGGCTGGGTGCCCCAATTGCAGCCTTTCACTCACGTACCATCGACAGGAACAAAAGCTGCGTTGCCACGTCTGCGCGCATTCCGAACCGGCGCCGCAGATTTGTCCGTCTAAATCCTGCCGCAATCCGGGAATTCGATACTCCGGGCTTGGGACTCAGCGGGTGGAGGAAACACTTCGGAACCTTTTCCCACACGCGCGGATCGTGCGCATGGACTCGGATGTTTTGAAACGGAAGGAAGATTATCGGCGTATTTTAGGAGACTTCCGCTCAGGAAAAATTGATGTGCTTCTCGGCACTCAGATGATCGCCAAAGGCCTGCATTTTCCGAATGTCACATTGGTCGGCATCATTTACGCAGACCTGGCATTGCACCAGCCAGACTTTCGCGCGGGAGAGCGAACGTTCCAATTATTGACGCAAGTTGCTGGACGCGCTGGGCGGGGCGACGTTGAAGGCGAGGTGGTCGTTCAGGCTTTCACACCCTTTCATCCAGCAATTCAATATGCGCGTCGGCACGATTTTGCAGGCTTTTACGAGCAGGAAATCGAGTTTCGCCAGCAATTGAAATATCCACCGTTCAGCCGAATCGCATTGCTGACGCTTAAAGGGCGTAACGAAGAGAAGGTGAAATTCTCCGCTGAATATCTGAAACGGGAACTTGAAAAAGCTGTGATTGGCCTTAAGGACCTTGTGCTGGCGGGACCGGCCGCCGCCCCGTTGCTGAAGGCGGAAACTTTTTATCGATATCAAATTATGCTTCGTGTGCCGCGCATGAGCGCGCTGAGTCAGCGCTTATCCAGGTTGATGCACGAGCTGAAATTGCCGGAGGATGTGTCGGTGGTGGTGGACATTGATCCAGTTGCATTGATCTGATCGTCCGAGGCATTATCAAAATTTTAATCTAGGGTGAACACCTCCCTACAAATTTTTTGACGAAAGCCCGCTCACGCATTTAGATAGTGATGACATAACCGCCTCTCCCTGGAAGGGAGAGAAGGGAAAACTAAACAAAAAAAGAGTCTGCTCCAAGGCGCCCACAGGCATACTATGCCCAGGCGGGAATAGCATTTGGAACAGACTGGAGAGGGACCGGTATGAAGAAAACTATGAAACTGGGATTAATCACCACGCTGATGGCCATTGGAATAGCCGCAGCAAATGCACAAACTACAACCACGAACATCGTCCTCAATCTAAACATCGCGCTGAGTGGATTTGGCCAGGCAGATGTATCAAATGCAGTACCAGTTCGTATCGCCAATAAGGACATTCTTATCGCGTTTGGGACCAGCGAAGGCGGCTTTACTGTGAGTAAGGGCGCAAAGTTAATCGTCGTGAGCCCCGCGGAAGACGGCGGTGGCCCTGAATTCTTCATCAGAGAAAAAACTGGCACAAATATTACTGATACGTCATTGAGCCTTTTGATGACTGTTTCTCAAACCGATTCAGTCATTGGAGCAAAGGGAGTGAGTTACTCGATACTTACTCTTAATTTCGACAACGGGGTGGGAAGTAATTTCTCGGTGAGCGGCTTCGCCACATTTCATACAGGCAAGGCTTCGGGAAAAGGCGTAGGTTCAATCTCTGACGTGACCACCAGTGTATCAGCCACGGTCTCGGGGACTGGACATATTAACGGTGACTACGTAATCCTGAAAGGTACTGTCAGTGCGTCGGGCCCGAAGGTTGAAACCGTAGAAGTCCCCTGATTTACAGCATACTGAGCAGTATTGTTCGGGTTTTTATTATATAGTCCAGCCAGGGTTGATTCCCTGTCCTGGACTATTGAGTCAATTCTCTTTGTCTGCTATGTATAATCATGCGACCTAAAGTTTTTATTCCAGTGGTGCTGATGGGATTTTTGCTTTTGGGAATGTTTGTGTTTGCACGAAATCAAGCTTCTTCGCTTCTGAATAACGAGAGCTCGCAGCCAAAAACTGAAACCAGGGAGGAAATTTCCGCTTCCATTGACGCCGGGAAAACTGCAACAACCAAGCGTAATCGAGATGGGATAGGTTTAACGAAAGCAGACCAACAACCTGCGACAAACGATGAAGCTACATCGCTAGCGCAACATCAGACTTATGTTGAAAAGCGGATTGAGGAGCTAACGGATCTTGCCATGAACGATGACTCCGGTTCTTTGGATACAATTTTGTCCGAACTGACCAATCGCAACCCTGAAATTCGTAAAGCAGCACTGGAAGCTTCGGTTCAATTCGGCAGCCGCGATGCGATTCCCAAATTGACTGATGCCATTTCGCAAATCGATGATCCCAAGGAAAAGGCTGCAATTGTAGAAGCGATAGAGTTCCTGAAACTCCCTTCCGCGTCTGAATTGATTGCGCAGTCGGGCCGGGTTAAAACGACCGCGCAACGCATGCCGCTAAAAACATCAAGTCCTGCCAGGTCAGGTTCGCTGCCGGCCGTCACCCGATAAGCTTAAGGCAAAAATGTTATTGTCCCAGATTTGGGTTTGGTAAAATTGTCCAGGAGATTGGCCCCGTGTTTCATTTGAGGCGTGTCCGCCTCTGGTTTGGACTTTTCCGCCGGCTCAAGAGCTGAGCGCAAAGCCCCTTCCACCAATTGTGCGCAATGGATTTTCATCGGTGGGAGCGGACCAAGTTCTCCGGCCAATTCTTCGGTCTTCAAGGCCAGCGCCTCTTCGGCGGTTTTGCCGCGGATTAATTCGGTTGCCAGGCTCGCCACGGCTATAGCCGTTTCGCAGCCGAACGATTGGAAGGTGGCGCGGTCAATTACTTTTTTGCCGTTCTCGTCTTTAAACTTGACCCACATTCGCAGCATTTCACCGCAATCGGAATTTCCCACCGTGCCGACGGCGTCGGCATTGGCAAGCTCTCCGAGGTTTTGGGGGCTGCGCATCGCCTCGGTGATTCGTTTCTGCAAATCGTCATTCATAAAGTTTAAGCCACTCAGTCTTAGTGCGTAATGTTGTACCGCTTCAGTGTTGTATCCACTTTCCTTGCCCAGGCATCGATGCCACCGCGCAAACAGCGCACACTCTGCAACCCGTGGCCCATAAAATAAGTGGAAGCGTCCAACCCTTGCCCGCCCTGGTGGTCGATAATAACCAATGGCCGGCTGTTCGATCCGTCAGCCATGATCTCGCGCATGACATCCTGGGAAAGCAAAGTTGACCCGGGAATATTCACCGCCTCAAATTCCTCACGTGAGCGAACATCCACCAGGCGAATCGATTGATCTTTTTCCAAAAGTCTGGCGAGTTCCTCGGGCTCGATGAAAATCTTCTCATCCGATTCATGGCTGGTTTTGATGTAGCTTAGAACCTCATCCGGATTGAGATTTCCATTACGCTTGCAAACCTGCTCCAGAGTTTCTTCCTGATCAAAGGCACAATGGCTGCAGCCACCGATATGGTAGCGTCGAAAGAGGGCTCGTTGCGCGCCAGGATAAAGCTCCAATACCGCGCGCATCGTTAATTGGCCATTAATCTGCATGTCCCAAGCTACCCCAAGGAAGCTCGGCTGTCGAAAACCAACTCACCGGCAAAAGATGAGCTTTTGTTCAATACGCCGCGCAAACACCATTTCAAACCAAAATCAGTCTCCAAAAAACTTTTGAATTTCCTTTACCACTTCGACGAAGCGGTCGATCTCTTCGGTCGTGTTGTAAAAATAAAAGCTGGCGCGGGCTGTTGAATCGACCCCCAATTTCCGCATCAGAGGCTGATTGCAGTGATGGCCGCCGCGCAAAGCAACGCCTCGCTGATCTGCGACCGTCACGACGTCATGCGCGTGAACATTCTTTAAAAGAAAACTGACCAGTCCTGCACGGCCAATGTGCGGGCCAAAGAGCCGAATCTCTTTCAATCCCGATAGTTTCGCAAATGCATATGCGCCCATTTCCTGGTCGTGTTCGGCAATTTCGTGCCGGCCAATTTTGTCCAAATAATCCATAGCGGCGTGCAAACCGATGACGCCGGAAATGTCGGGTGTTCCAGCCTCGAAACGGTGTGGAGCGGCTTTCCACGTACTTTTTTGGAAATCCACGTCTAGAATCATCTCCCCGCCGCCCTGGTAGGGAGGCATTTTTTGGAGGACTTCCTGCCTCCCGTACAGCACACCAATACCTGTCGGCCCGCACATTTTATGCCCGGAAAACGCGAGAAAATCGCAACCGATTTCCTGCACGTCCACGGGGCGATGACCCGCACTTTGCGCCGCATCCACCAGAGTGGTGACACCCAGTTTGCGGGCCCGTGCGCAAAGCTCGGTGACAGGATTAATGGTGCCGAGCGAGTTGGAAACATGACTCATCGCAAACAGCTTGACCTCCGAAGTGAGCCACTCGTCCAATCGATTCAAATCCAGCAGGCCGATATCACCCGTGATTGGCAAATAAATGAGGTGGGCGCCGCTCCGTTCTGCCAGCAATTGCCAGGGAACAATATTGCTGTGATGTTCCATCTCCGTGAGCAAAATTTTATCACCACGCTTTATGTTTGCGGACCCCCACGCCTGGGCAACGAGGTTGATGCCGTCGGTCGTTCCGCGGGTGAAAACGATTTCATCGGCGCTGCGCGCGTTGAGGAATACCGCGGCGCGGGTTCGCGCGGCTTCGAACCCAGCGGTTGCGCGGTTGCTTAACGTATGAATTCCGCGATGCACGTTGGCGTTGTCGTGTTCGTAATATTGCTGAAGCGCTTGCAATACCTCGCGTGGTTTTTGGGTCGTGGCAGCATTGTCCAAATAGATCAGCGGCTGATCATGCACCTTCTGATCCAGGATCGGAAAATCGCCACGCAACTTATCCCATTCCACAAGTTTGCCTTTTTTCTCTAATGTCGAGGTTTCGGTAATCATCGCAGTGCAGTGATGAACCAGGGGAGGCTGCTTAAAGCAGCCCAAGCTGCAGTTTCCCCGCTTCACTGATCATGCTCTGGTTCCAGGGTGGATCCCACACCAGTTCGACCGCCACGTCATCTACTCCTTCGAGCCCAAGCAATTTGTTTTGCACATCTTGCGCCAGCATCGGTCCCATCCCACAGCCGGGGGCGGTTAATGTCATTTTCACATCGGCGCGGAAGCTCCCTGTGTTCAGCGAGGAGAGATGGCAATCGTAAATCAGGCCGAGGTCCACGACATTGACAGGAATTTCGGGATCATAGCAGCTTCGAAGCTGGTTCCAGATCTCCTTCTCCAAAGCCTCCTGTGTCACCGGCGACCCGGTGCTCACTGGCTTGGCTGCGGCTTCCATCCCGAGCGCGTCGCAGTCTTTCCCTTCGATCCGAAACATGTTTCCATTGACGACCACCGTATAGCTGCCCCCCAATGATTGAGTGATGGTCGCTTGCTCACCTTTTTGCAAAGTCACTTTCGTCCCGACCGGGATCATTGCGGCTTCAACGTCGCGAGCTAACGTAATCGATTCATTCATGAAATTGAATATAGTCGATAGACCGCCTGTTGTCGCGTTCAACATAGGACGTGTAATGCGTTAGTCACGCGGACGGATCGAGCCACGTCTGCGGCGCGCGGCAGGTCCTCGGGGGCGCATCGCTCACGATTGTAAGCCTGCAACTCGGCGAAACAGCAGATTTGAAATCTGCGCTGCGAAACAGTAAGCCAGCTGATCTCGCTTTTTATCGCGTAATTGGATCCGATTGCAGATAAATCACGCCGGCGTCAACAGTCCCAGTTGGTGGATCAAAAGGAACCATTGCCGGGATTTTGGCTCCGACGAGGAGTTTGGGGTTACTTTTTAGCCGCAGCAGTCTTTCTTGCCTTCAAGTGCTCATCGAACCAATCGGCGAACAACTCCATATCCTTGCCCATTTCAGGCCAGCCGTGGTTTTTACCTTCCCGAACAACGAGCTTCGCCGGCGAGCTCACTTCCTCGCAGCGTTTCACAAACATCTGCGCCTGGTAAATCGGCACCAGGGTGTCCGCATCGCCGTGGATGATCAACATGGGCGGCATGTTTGAATGGACGAAATAGATCGGCGAAATCTCGCGGCCCAATTTCTGCCGTTCCTCGGCGCTATCCGAGCGCGGACCAAAAGCTGCTTTGAACCCTTTGAGGGTTCCCACGCCTACAGCGTCTTCGCCTGGTTTTCCGTAATTCAGAAAATCGGTTGGCGGAAAGAAACAGGCCACGCACTGGAGTTCGCTGCTCTCCCTGTCGATAGGATCTTTGGCGTTGGCATCTCCTTTGGACCCTTGAGTACCCATGGTCAGAGAGAGGTGTCCTCCTGCGCTGCCACCGGTGATGCCCAATCGATTCGGATCAACCCCGTATTTGGAGGCGTTATACCGGATAAATCTTACGGCTCGATGAATATCCGTCTCGATTTCAGTTATCGTGAATTTTGGTTGTGACCCGTGCACAACAGCAAAGACAGTGTAGCCACGGTTGAGAAAAGGGCGATACGAGACCGGACTAATCGCTTCATGACTCGAGAAAAAGCCGCCGCTGACCATGAAGACGATGCCAAGACCGTTATTTGTATTAACCGGTTGAATAACATCCAGGGTTAAGGCTGTGCCAAACTTCCGACCGTAAATGACATCTTCAATGCGTTTGTAATCCGGGGTGGATTGCGCACTGGCCACGAAGCACGCCAGGAAAAGGATAGCGGAAGCGAACAGGTTACTCATGGTTTCCGATTGTTTGCGGACCGCGAGCCGTCCTCGGCTCGCAGCACTTTGAACATGCAAGAGCGCGAAATGGATTCCAGCCCCTCTTCCCTGTTTGGGCCGCTGCGAGCCGAGGACGGCTCGCAGTCCGGGACTATCAACCTTCCAGTTTCTTTTTGGCTGCATCAGGCACTTCAATTTTTGTGCTTCCGATCTCTTTGATCTCGGTAGTGGTCGTCCCATCAATATCTCTCTCGTTATCACCGATAGTGACTGTGCCTGACTGCTTCAGCTCATATTTTGAAAGCACACCATCTTTTATCCAAAACTTAACCGAGCCTTTTGCGTTCTTCGGCTCAGGAGCGTCTGCGCCCCGTCGTCGTCCAAAGGCAAGCAATTCCTTGGCGCCAGCTTCCGTAAGGTCGCCTGAATAAACGTCATCTTCTTTCTTAAGCTCTTTGGTTTTCGACGCCAGGTTTGCTGCTTCTTCGGCTGGCGTCTTGAAATTCTGCAACCGGCGCAACAACATCTGCCGGCCGCGCGCATTTCCCGACGCGTTCTCCAGCTCGGAGAGCGACTGCCAGCCTTCTTCCGGCAATTTAACAACTGCTTTACCACCTTTCAAAAACGCTTCGCGGGTGTTATCTCCGGCGGTCATCGATAGGCAAGCCCAGCCTTCCTGGTTCACCTTGCCTTCCGTTGTAGTGCTGAAATTTCCGAAATCCAAAGTTGTTTTCCAACTATAGTTGTCTTTTTGCCCCAATTTTTTGGCGGCCGCGGTGACTTCATCCTTGGATTCTGCTGCGAGGAGTGAACTTGCCACCAGGATTGATATTCCGAAAAGGAGTTTTGTTTTCATAAAAGGAACGATTCGTGTTTCGTTTGGACCATTTGAGAACTACCTTTGCCCGCCACAGCGCGGACCCGATTACTAGTGCTTGGATGAACTAAACCGCTATTTTTCATCCAGTGCAAGTGGAAACAGGCGCAAAGACTGAAAAAAGCGGGGAATTGAATATCCCGGGCCAAACCATTTTGTGTCGGGGAAGATTCGGCCTGGAAAAACAGAAAGGCCGGGTTTTAACCCCGGCCTGTCCGACACATTCTACATTGAGAACTAAATTCTTTTCAGCGGCCGCACACACGGACCACCGTCAACACACTTATAGATTAGCCCATGGCCGCTTTCCCGCCAGTCACCAGTACTGGTTACAAGGGGCAGGAGCGAGGAGCAAGGAGCGTGGAGCTTTGAGTGAGGAGAAGGGCACAACCAGAGCAGGCGGCAGAAGTCGGATTACATTTTTTTTGGCAAATCCAGTCCGGGCGAAGCTGGTGAGCAAGCCAGAGGATTGGCCTTATGTTTGGTTTGGGGGAAGCATGTTGAGAACAGAACGAGGGTGAGAGGAAGGGCCCGTCTCGCCGAGCGGGCCGTTCCTTGTTCTCGATCGCGCCCTCACCTGCAAAGACCCGGCCCGCTCGGCGAGACGGGCCTTACCTGCGTTGCAAACGCCCACACGGCTCGTTGGATCGTTGCCCATAGGTCCTGCTGAAGCGGGATGGGCACAGTGCTTCCCGTTGGTGAGGCGCGGAGAAGGCTGTCACTGAAAGTGGCGGTCAGTTTTGGGGGATCCAGTGTTGAGAGTAATTGGTTGTTGGGCTTGGCGGCCACAGGCTGGGTAGAAAAATGTTCTGATCGTCAAACAATCGCGCTGCACTCGACGCCGGTTGAGCGATCTGTTTGTATATCTGACGTCAATGGCCGGGCGCGAGTGAGCGCCGTTCGTTATATATGAGCGAGCCGCCTGAAAAACCAAAATGGGGGAAGAAGCAGGTTTTCCTGCTTTGGGGAGGACTACTCTGCGTTATGATCGGCGTGCCTGTGCTGATTGTTCTCTACGTGGTTCATAAACTATCTCAAATACACTGATGCACCGAACACAACCAGTGGCGTCAGCCGACGCCGGGAGGACGCGTCAGCGTTCGGTTGCGCGTTCTGTTCATCGTCCGGCGCGAGTGAGCGCGGGTCTTTAGCTTGCTTACGCGCATGAAACGATTTGCTCGCGTTCTGATTTTGTGCGCCTCTTTGGCTGTGCTGACTTTGGTTACTTACCAATTGCTGCCCCCGTCCAAAGCTGGTCGGCAGGCTGTCGAGCAGTTGGCCAGTGTGCGGACATTCTCGCTCGGACCTGTTGGATATGGCGGTTCGATTCCAGTGTGTGAGGACGAATTCTTTGCCGTGCTTGCGAGCAGCCATTCATCTCGGCTCTTCCGCGATTTGTATGAGCGTGGCACTCCTGAGGCGAAGCTCTATGCGCTTTGCGGATTGCGCCTTTCAGGCGGGGGGGTGAGTCATACGCAATTCGCTTCACTCAGGAGACTAAAAGTATTGCGACGTTGGCTGGCTGCATCGGCCGCGATTGCACATCATCGGAGGCCATCTCAGCCATCAAGCGAGGCGTGGTTGAGCGATACTTGCCATTGCGTCGAGAGATTGAGCGAGCCAGGATTCAATATGAAAAGACGCACAAGCCAGCAGGTTGACAATTGCACAGCTCTGACCTGATCGCTCGGCGTGACCGATGAGCACCAGAAAGAAAATCCTATTATCTGTGGCGGGCCTTGTTGCGTTGGAGGCGCTGACGTTTTACGCATATTCGGTGCTCTGGTTGGCGGACGCCCAGCCGCAAGGCAGTCGGTCCTTGACCCTTGGGGCATGGGTTTGCATCGCTGCAATAGTAGTGGAAGCCGTAGCAGCCTTGGCAGTGTTTCGGTGGTCGGCCTTTTCCAGATGTCGGCGAGAAAGAGACGCAGGAGAGCCGAACCTTAAAGGGTGTAGTGCTGGGGAGCGCGCCGAGCGAGGTTTGAAAATGGCTGCTGATCAAGAGGCGCGCGGAGCCAGCAATACACCCCTAGTTGAATCCGCCTTTGCGGAACGCCTCGGCGGGACACGCAATCCCGTTTATGGCACGTCTTTGGCCCGGCGCGAGTGAGGGTGTGTCGGTTATGCGTGAAGACCGGCTTATCTGCGCGCTCTCAATTACGTTGAGTCGAGCGGTCGCCGCTGAGCGGGACGAGCTGTATGCGTGTCCCGCCGCCGACCTCGCGCGCTTCGAGCATCACGTCAACCTCTCGTGGATTTGGCGCCGGACTCCGCGATCGCCCTTTTTCAACGATTGACGGACTTCTCGGGGATGTTATTGAGATTGCGTGCAACAACCCCAAAATCGGTTCGCTGTCGGTTTGCCGTTGTTCCTTGCACGCGCTCGCAACCCGGCGTTTACCCTGATCGAATTGCTGGTGGTGATCGCTATCATTTCCATCCTGGCGGCGATGTTGCTGCCGGCCTTGAGCCGCGCTAAACGGAAAGCGCAGCAGATCAAATGCACTTCCAACCTCCGCCAGATCGCGCTGGGCATTATGTTGTACGCGCCGGACAATAACGGCCGCCTGCCGCAATACAACCAGGACAATAAACCCGTTCCGGAGAACAGCCTGTATCAAAACTGCCGCTATTACGTTTGGGGCGGACGCATGACGTTCAACGGCACTAATGGCCACACAGAACGGTTGTTGACACGCTACATGGGTGAGTTTGTTGCCGAGTGTCCCTTGGACCGAGGCTACCGGGCCGGCTCCGGACTCCCGAGCGAGGTGAAGGGTACTTTTTACCAGGACTATGGCAGCAGCTACGCCTATCAAGTGGCAATCCTCGATGTGAAAGGCGCCAGCAAGGTTTTTGAATATGAGACGACAGAAGTCCTTTGGAATCGCCGGCCCGAAGCGCTCCGTGAACTCTCGCAACTCGTGATGGCCGGTGACTTTACAGTGTCGTACGCAGAGTATTTCACATACGGCTTACAGCATTTGGCCTACGTGCAGATGCACGACCCGATCAAGTATGACGCCAACCTGGCCTTTGTGGACGGGCATGTCGCATCCAAAACCATTAAGCCGCCGCCGAACCATCTGCGCAACCAGGATTACTCCATCACCCGGCCAGATTAACAAGCCGCTGGCCGCCCGCCCGCGTTCTCGTCGTCCTGGTATTGTTTACTCGTTGTTGGCTCTGGCCGCTTCCCCATGGGTCGAGAGCTCCGTCAGCGCAGCCGCAAGCGGATCGATGTCAGTTGCGTTGAACCCACCGGACCGCCACGACGCGCGCGCACTTGGCCCTCGCCCTGTGCACCGTTGAATTGACCAGTGCCGGCGATTACGTCGAGCCGGCCGAGGATGCGCGTCGAGTCAATCGAAAGCTGGGTCGTGTGGCCTTCGTAACGGCAGTACAGGACGTCGTTGCCGCCGTAATCGAGTACGAGGAAGCCCGCGAACGGCCCGCTGCCAATCCGGTAGCCCAGAGTGCCGAGCGCGGTGACTTGTACGGGTAGGGGGCCGTCCTCTGCGGTGCCGCCAATCCGGAAGATCCCGTAGCGGATCGAGTTTTCGAACCCGACCCTTCGCAGACGCTGGTCTGCGGGCGCACCGGTCAGGACGACATCGATTGCGAGATCTCCCCGGCTGCCGGACTCGATGCCGGACGAACCGCCGTCGGCGCTCTCTGGGCTGCCGCTGCCCTGCTCGATATTCTGCCGGTGGATGGTGAGGTCGACGGTGTACTCCACAGAACCACCAAGCGCCACGCTCCGGAAGCCGGACACCGTGCCCGTACCAGTCGCCCCGGTCAGCGAGCCGCTGCCGTCGATCACGTGCACGATCGAATTCCATTGCGAGTTGCCGGCGGCGTCGCGCATCACCACGCCCTCGTAACGGCAGGCCACGGTGTCGCCGTTCGGCCAGAAGAGCGAGACGAACCCTGTGAACGGTCCGCTGCCGCTATTGTACTCGAGGCTCACGAGCACCTCGAACGTCACCTGCTCGCCGTCGATGTCGACGATCGAGGCAAGCCGCCCGACACCGAGTTGCTTCTGTCCGACGGTGTAGAAAGTCGTGTCGCCCGGCTCCGCGGCGCCCGTGTGCGTCACGAAGGCTACGTGCAAGTCCTGTGCATCGGCGGCCTGCTGGGGCGCGGCAAGGACGCGAGAGGCGAGACAGGCGGTCAGGAGAAGTGTGGCGAGGAAATGGCTCGGGATCATCATGGCATTCATTGTAGCAGTGCGGTGGAGCAGCAAACTCTCGCTTTGTGGCCGCGGGTCAAGGGTTAGCCTTTGCGGAAGGGCTTGGCGGCCTTGTCGACCTGCTTCTTCAGGGTCGCCATGCACTGGTGAGGGCTGCGGTATTGGCCGGCTAAAAGTTTGCCGAGTTCGTCCGGAATGATGTGATTGGAGATTTCCACCCAGGCCGGCAGCTTGGGCTCTGACCCCATGGCATTTTCGATGGTCCATTCGGTCACGGGAAAGTGGCGCGTTGTGCCGGGCCCGACTTTGGCAGCAGCCAGCACGCGCGGATCCTTGTAGGTTGAGGTGCGGACAGCAGCAGCGCCGCTGCCGAGCACCGCAGAACGTGCGCCCACATCCTTGGAGCAGACCCACTGCATGAACACCCAGGCGGCGTCCGGGTTCTTCGAGTATCGCGAGAGGGCGATAGACGAGCCACCCTGGTGGCCGATATGAGGCACCTCCTGGAAACCTGCCTCGGACGGCGATCGCAACCGGGTTTCCATCGGTGGACGGGCCGCTTCCATCAATCCGACCACGTTCGAGTCCGGGCCGTCGAAGGCAGGGAAGAATTCGCCCCAGGATATTGTCATCGCGGCATTGCCCTGGCGGATCGATTCGCCTTCGCCATCCCAGGTCCAGGTCTTTGCGTCTGGCGGCATGTATTTGACGAGCTCGAGCATGTAGGCGAGACCGCGCATGCCGTCCTCGTCGCCGCCGGAGAATAAACCGTGCTTGCCGAACACCGAGCCGCCATTGGCCCACAACCAGGCGGTCCAGTCGCAATTCAGCGAATAGTGGCCGGCCTTCAGTTGGCCGGTGGTGCCGTAAATGCCGTTTCCGCGCTCGGCAGCGTCGAGCGTCTTCACCGCCGACATGTACTCGTCCATCGTCGTAGGTACTTTGAGATTGTGCTTCTCGAACAGGTCCTTGCGGTACATGAGGATGAAGATCGGGATGTCGAAGGGGACGCCGACCAACCTATCGCGGTAAGTCGAGATGCCCTCGATCAGGGGCTTGGAGAAATCGCTCCAGTCGAAGTCGGGCAGCGCCAGGTCGGGCTTGCGCTCATAGAGATCGAGAGGATCGACCGTGTCACCGACGAACAGCGATGTCCAGGATTGGTCCAGATAGAAGAGATCATAGGCGCCGGCCTTCTCCTGGACGTCGGTCGTGACGCGCTGCAGGACCTGCTCCAGCGGGACGATCTCGATATCGACCTCGATACCGGTGTTGGCGGTGAACTCGTCCTTGGCCAAAAGCTGGGCGACCACGGTGGGCGGAGTGGCCTCCGACACATAGCGGATCTTTGTGCCGTTGAACTTGCCGCCGACATCGCGGAGCCAGGTCGTCATGTCTGCGGATGGACCAGTCTGGTCCTGCGCCTCGGTTGCGGCCACTGCCGGAAAGCGCCTGTTGCTGCCCAGCATGGTCCTGGCGAAGCTGGACACGCCAACTCCGGCAAGACTGAGGCGGCGCAAAAACTCCCGCTTGCCGATGCGCCGCGCGGCAAAAGAGCCGGCGCTGTCTGCGATGAAGGTTTTGCGATCGTTCGCGTTAATCATAATTAATAAAAATTGCTTTGTTGCGCCGCCCTTTACTTAGCGTGGGAGAGGGAGGAGGAAGAATTGTTTTTGGACTCACTAAGTATGGCCTGATGCTAGCAGATGTGGCCAGGCGCGTCAACGTCGTTGGAGCACGAATGCTCTCTATTCGCGCCGAAAAAATTAAATTTTTCGGTTGCCAATTTTCTGATTCAAACGTTTCTCTGTACTCGATCGTAGCCGAATTGGAGGGCGCTCCCCAGGTTACGAATCCTTAAGTAAGGGCCATTCTCCCGAAGGGGTATCTTTCAGAGTCCTTGATCAGGAACTGGATGTTCGCTTAAATCAGTTCCATGACAACAAAAGTATCTCCGTATCTGCGTTTCAATGACATGAAATGCAAAGAAGCCTTTAACTTTTACAGGGATTGCTTCGGTGGAGGCGAAATCAATCTCATGACCGTAGGCGAATCTCCTATGGCCAAGGAAATGCCGCCGGGTTCCGGCGACCTGATCATGCATGCCGTTCTCAAGAAGGGCGACATGCAAATTCTCGGCTCGGATATGATGCGCGACAAGGCCATTGTTGGCGACAATGTCTCGATCATGATCGAGTTTGATAATGAGAAGGAGCTTAATACCGTTTTCGGTAAAATGGCCAATGGCGGCGAAGTCTTCATGAAGCCCGAAGAAATGTTCTGGGGAGGCGTCTTTGGCACGTTGACCGACAAGTACGGGATCGAATGGAGCTTCCATTTCCAAAAGAGGCCTATGAACAAGTAGGGAGCGCGCGGCCCGCTTCAATTTCGGCAGGCAAGCCGGCGGGCTCTTGAACGCTGCCGGAACGGGTCACGGTCCAGCGACAATCGAAAGACTGGCGAAAGCTTCTCCCTTTCCCTGGGGGAGAAGGGCCGGGGTTAGGGTGAGCCTCATTTCCAACTGCATTCTTGTGGCTAAGAGCTTTCCTCCGTTCGCAAAAATTGTTGCTGTCTCCCGCGTTTGCTCCTCTGTTCTCTCCGCGATCTTCAATCCCATGGTACGCCGTAGAGAAGCAATCGAAGAAAGATTGCGGGATGCAAAGTTACTTTCTGACAAGCGCAGTGCAGCAAGGGTCGGCATCGCGCTTCTGTCCTGGTCTAACACCCCAAACTGAAGTCCCTTATCCAGTGCCGGCGCCTATGGTTTATGATGAGGAAAAATGCACGTGGGGAGCACGCTGGTTGAGGGCTTACGTAGTAAAACTAGATTTAAGGCGATTGGGCGCGGTAAAAGCGCATGGGGAATAGCGGCGCGTTCGTATCAATAAAGCTGAAGACCCCGCTGTTGTCCGCGGTCGCCGGACCGAGGTTGGCCCATGTGATTGGTGGGTTTAGATTGGTGACAGCCTGGATCGTGTAGGTCAGATTCGACAAACCCATGCCCAGGATCTGCTTCGCCCCGTTTGTGGCTGAAGTGATGGCCGTAAGGCGCGAAGGCGGGTTGCCCTGATAGAGCACGACATCATTGCCCGTCCCGCCCATGTAGGTGATCTTGAGTTGATTGGTGCCGACATTCACGGTCGCCCCTTCCGGCAAACCAGCGAAATTTCCATTGATGGGGTCTGAGCCATCGTTGTCGATTAGGGTAAATTGCGCGTTGCCCGACATCGCAAAGTCTATCGCATTGATTGCCAGGTTGGCGTTGTTTAATGCGACTGTACCCTGCACATGAAGTTGATCGTAATCGCTTCCCAGTGCAGCGCCATAGATCTCGACCTGCACCGAGGTTGAGGATTGGAGCGTGATATTGCTGCATGTCAGAATGCCCGGGCTGGCACCCGGCGCGATTACGTTGAGGTCCGGAGTACTGACGGTGACGTTCCCCACGGCACCCGTGCCACCCAGCGCACCAGCGTTCAACACAATCGGGTTGCCTGGTTGCGAACCTTGAACCCGCAATAAGCCGCCATTTATGGTTGTTGTTCCAGCGTAAGTGTTGTTCGAGTTGAGCGTTAGAATGCCGGGGAATATCTTTGTAAACCCGTCGTCACCGGAGATAACTCCATTGATATTGAACGATTCGCCCGAAGGCACTTGAATTGTTGCATAAATGCCCAGGAGTGTCAGAGGCGCGGTCAGTGTTACCGTTCCTCCGCTCAATGTGCCTGACACTACGATAGGCTCGACTACGGTGATGGATGAATTGGCCAATGACAGGAACGCTCCCGCCGCAACAGTAGTATTAGCGTTGGTGCTGCCCAGCGCGTGGCCGTCATAAATGGATAACGAACCCTGGAAAACCTGCACCGGCCCGTTAAAGCTGTTGCTCGCGTACATGAATAAGGCGCCCGTATTTGTCTTAATGAGCCCGCCCACACCGCCGATAACGGCTTGCACCTGCGCGATTGTTTGTGGGCCGACCGAAAACGTGAGATCATTGCCATTTAAATTAATTGCAGTGGGGAGGAAAAAGTTGGCGCTGCCAACGCTGAGCGTGAAGGTCTGATTGGAATTCAGTATGAGTGAATTGTAGATTGTCGTTCCAGTCCCATTCGTCGCGCGAATACCGGCATTCAAAGCAATGGATTGTCCGCTGATGGAGTATGCACCGCCGATGATAATCGAGTTAAACGTTGTGCCAGCGGGAAAGTTATTAACTGCTGACAATTGAGCGGCTCCGCCCGGAAATACCAGATCGTCACCAGGCAGTGGCGCAATGTCGCTGTCCCAGTTGGTGGCATTCATCCAAAAGGAATTTGTCCCACCTCCATCCCAAGTGCGCGTCGCGGCCAGTGCGGAGATCTTTGGATAGAGCAATGCAAATATGACGGTGGTGACGAAGATGGCAAACCTGTTTTTCATGCGTTGAGATTGAAATTTTGCGGTCGGGATAGTGCGATGAGGAAACGAATTCGTTGCGTTCCTTGACTTATTGGTTGCTGATTGTAATCGGCGGAGCTCGCGGAAATCAAGGCAAAACCAACGCAACCCTACGCACCAACTCATCTCGTCGAGACTTCGTTGGGACTCGATGGCCCAGAATATACTCGCAGACGCATGCGGCCATTCGCCAGTATGCTTTTTCTGGGACTGCCTGCAGCGGGATTCTATTTTTCCATATTCAACCCAAAAATGAAAATGAGATTGCTGATAACGTTCGGCCCTTGGGTGCTCGCGCTGGCGGTCCTGTTTCTGAGCATGCTCACTGGCAGGTACCAATGAGTAGTCACCTATTTGAGAAGAACGGCATCACGCTGCGAGGCCGCTGGCGAGAAGAACTCGAAGCTGTGTGCGCCGACGGCACGCTCATATTCGAATTCACGATGGGCAAGGAACACCTGTATTTTCCTGATGAAAAAGCCTGGGCTGCTCAAGCGCCAGACTGGGCTCGCGATAGTCGTGCGGCCTTCCTCGACGCTTGTGAAGCGTGGTGCAGAGAATATCGCTACCCAATTTCCATTGTTCCTGACACGCACATTTACGAGGAAAGATAATCCAGGGTCCGTTTTAGAACCTGCATCTCCATCAGCAAAAGAATCGGCGTCTGTCCTTCGCCTGTTCCGCCACGTATAAGTATCCCCAGTTTCCTTTTCACTCTTAACATTCCCTTTGGCAACGCGTGGAAAATGCTGTTGATCGTGCCTTGGTTTGGCTGGCCTCTCGAGAGGTTTCGAGCGTCGCGTTTCCAACCTGTCCGTTCGCACAGCCAGCCGTAACAAGCCTTTGCACGATGGCCTTGCTGTCGCGTCGACACCAGCTGGGGTCCAACGGTCAAGGCATCAATAACCCATTGATTTTGTCCTCTCTTGTCAGCGAAGTGACGGGCTGTTTTCTTTTCACGAACCGAGCACGATGCAGGACAGGGAAGCATCACACGGCTCGGGAAAGCAATTATGTAGCTGAAGTGTTCATATTATTGAACGCCTCTTCGCAACAAACCACCAAAACCAAATCGTCCCAATGGCCCCGCAAAATGCTGCCCCGATAAAATTGACGCGTGGACCCGCAGCCCATAAGCCCGCGCCCAAAAACGAGCCTGAGGTTACAACGCAATCGCGAATCAAGTAATAAGCTCCGTACGTGCGGGCTCGCAGTTCAGGAACTGCTTCACCAATGATGATCGCCTTGCGGGCGGGTTCGCCAAATTCTTTTAGCCCACGAACCACAAAGGCGAGTGCAAGCCAGGGGACATTTTTCGCAAATAATAGTGTCAACGGAAACAGGGTAAAAAATGCGAAGGTCGCCAGCACAAAGCGGCCCCGGCCGAATCGAGCGGTAAGGTGCGCAACAGGGATGTAACACACCATAGCGGTGACCATTTCCAAAGCCACCAACATCCCGAATCCCCGCGCGCTGATCCCCACATGATTCATGGCCCACAAGACAACAAAGGCCGAAGGAATCCTCTCGCAGAAGCGAATCAAAATATCGCTGATAAGCAGTTCGCGAAGCACGGGAGTGAAGGAGCGAACCACTGTAGAAAAATTCGCAAGTTTCAATTGCGTATGCGAACCAGCTTCCGGATGATTTCCGTCCATCATCAAGGCCTGAAAAATCATCGTGATCAGCGTAAGGCCTATGCAAATCAACAAACAATACTGCACGCCCTGTTGCCAATCATACCGGGTGATCAGCCATCCGCCGACCAGCGGCCCGAGCATCATCGGGACGCGGCGCACCATCGATTGAATGCCAATGCCCATCGTGTGCTGACGTGCCTGCAAAGAGTTGGCGACCACGACGAAAGTCGTTGGCAATGACAAAGCGCTCCAGGCTAAGAACAGAAATGCGCCAAGCACCAAAGCGATCCAGTGATGCCAAGATAACACCAGTACATAACCTGCAAGGGAGAGAATGCTAAAGAACATCAACGCTCGGCGTTGTCCCCACTGATCGGTCAGCCACCCACCGGGGTAAGCGTATACAGCCCCCAATAGTGTTTGGAGCGCGTCGAAGAGGCCAATGATGAAAATGCCCGCGCCCAGTGTTTGAAGATATTTGGGTGCGAAACCCAGCCAAAGCCTTTCACCTGCGCCGGCAAGGACAAGCGCCACGAGCATTAGCGAAACGTTGCGCTTAAGGCCTAAAAATTCGGCGGTGCTCCGGAATCGGCTCATGTTGTAATGGAACACGCCCTGGGCAGCTACGCTCATTTCCAAAAAATCACCTTGTAGTGTTCATTATCTCTTTTGGTCTTGCAACCTCATCGAATACTAAGAAATCTGATCGGGCTGAAACTAAATTTATGAGTAAGAAAAATGCGCCCACCCCGATTGTCGGAATTATCATGGGTAGCGACACAGATTGGCCCATCATGAAAGGCGCGGCTGATGCTTGCGCCGAATTTGGAATACCGCACGAGATTCGAGTTATTTCTGCTCACCGCACACCCCATGAACTGTCTCGCTACGCCATAAGCGCTCATAAACGCGGTCTTCGCGTAATTATTGCCGGAGCCGGCGGTGCGGCCCATCTGCCCGGCGTGACCGCTGCCTTCACTCCCATGCCGGTAATTGGTGTGCCGATTGAAAGTAAATCTTTGAAGGGCTTGGACTCTCTTTTATCAATCGTCCAGATGCCAAGTGGAATTCCCGTCGCCACAGTGGCGATTGGCGGAGGACGTAATGCCGGGTTACTTGCCGCCCAGATCCTCGCGGTGGGTGATTCAACCCTCTGGAATCGTCTTCTACAATTCAAGTTGCGCCTCGCCGAAGAATCACGCGCGAAGAATAGAAATTTAAGAACAACATAGCCATCCGGGCGAGTAACCATGGCCGCAAGCGGCGACGACGCAATCTTGTCTGAATCTCACCTGAGAGCAGAAATTAAATAGACTGAACCGGCTATACCGATCAGGAGTGAACCACCTCGCATGACCGCCAGCGAGAGTCGCTCGCGAGAGATGTGGTCTGCTTGTGTAGAGCGTGCCAGCTTCAATCCAAAAAACAGCGGCAGCACGACCATCTGATGACCCAACTCGACTCCAACGCTGAACGCAGCGATGGCCAGGCCGACTGCGACACCAGTCATGCCTTCGGTAGCACTCAATAATCCGCCGGCAAAACCAAGGCCATGAAACAAGCCGAAGAAAAATGCGACCAGGAGCCGCATCCAACCGCGGCTGCGTTTTGGCCAAAGCAGATTTGAAACGGCCACGAACACGATGCTCCCCGCAATCATCGGCTCGACTATATGCGATGGCAATCGTGCGACATTCAGCACAGACAACGTCAGAGTGAGGGTGTGTGCCAGCGTGAAAGCCGTGACCACCTTAATCAAATCTACAAATGTGATGGCGGCCAGCACGAGCGCGCCGATGAACAGGAGATGGTCATAGCCGCTCAGGATGTGCGCAATGCCATGGCGAACATATTGCTTTACCACTCGAGCTTTGTCCAATTGCGGCGATGCTTTTGGCATAGCGGCCTCTTTCCAATCGCAGTTCCATTCCAGCGGCTCCTTGCGGGACAACAATAAACCCTCCTGAGCAAGGTGGCCTTGTTGTTGAAGGCAAACCATGTAAGCGGCCTCCCACTGATTACCCGGCACGTATTCGATTTCATTCAAAATATCTTCCTCGAAGCGCAACCGCGCTGGCATCGATTGTCCGGTAAACCGCAATTGGTAGATAAGGTAACCGTCTTGCGATGCGCTGAAGTTCAGGACACTGCCGGTCAACCTCTTCTCATCCGCGAAGACTTTCAGGTGATGAAGAAGGTATTCTCCGTGGAGGCGCCAGATTTCTGCAAGCGACGAATTCGTTGTGGGACTCTCTTTGGCCAAAGCGTTGACGAGAAAGATTTCGTCGCCAGAAATGTGCGCCTGGACCAGGGTTTTATCGGGGAAAATCTGGATGTCGAGAGCGCCTTGCGCAAGGGGGTGAGCCAGGGCAGAGCTGCCTGGAAAAAGCGAGCATGCTGTCAACAGCGTGAACCAACGCGTTACGTTCATCGGTGTGCGTAAGATGCGTTGTATCGCCGGTTGATGGACCCTGCTTCGAATGGAAGTGCGGCGGCAGCCACTCCAAACGCTTCGCGAGTTCCGTTACCACTCCGCTCTGACGTTCCCTGTTTTGGGTGCGGCTCTGCCGCGCTGCGCAATTGCGCTCGCGCCTTATCGCCTGCATTGCACCCAATATTCAGCATGCTTGCCTTATTATAGAATCGAACCGGTAAGACTCGCATTACTAATTATTCCGCGCTTAGGCATGAGATAGATAAAACACAGCACCGCCATTGACTGAGCTCCGTTTGACCGCTTATAATGCCCTTATGCCAGAGGCAGCGAACAAAAAAGCCAAACGGCGCTTTTTGGATTTCCTGAACCGGAAAAAATTGCGTGTTACCGCACAGCGCCAAGCGATCATCGACACTGCATTTGGGACACAGCAGCATTTTACCGCTGACGAACTCTTAGCCTGGTCGCGTCGGCGCGACAAATCGGTGTCGCGCGCCACGGTTTATCGGACGCTCCCTTTGCTGACCGAAAGCGGTTTGGTCCGGGAGATGGATTTTGGTAAAGATTGCAAAGTCTATGATCCCAATTATGCGGAGCATCCCAATCATAATCACATTATTTGCCAGGATTGTGAAAAGATCGTTGAATTTGATAGTGAGAAAATCGAGAAACTCGAGAATGAGATTAGCCAACGGCTTGGTTTTTCGGTAAAGGCCCACCGTCTTCAGATTACTGCGACCTGCGAAGAACTCAAAAGACTCGGAGCTTGCAGAAAAAAAGCGGGTTAGGCGGACTGCTGCGCTGCGGACAGATTTTCGGTTTTTAATCCTTATCCTCTCCCGACAATTTCCGGTACAAGGTTGCCAGGCTCACACCGAGTAGCAAAGCGGCTTTTTCCTTATCACCATCGCACTGAGCGAGCGCATGAATCAAATGGGCGCGTTCCTGGTCGCGTAGAAAAGTTTTTAGCGGCTGCACTGGCCCATCAGAGGAGTTGTTCGGCACGCTGGTGCCTGGAGATTCCGGACGGTGAAGCGGGAAAAGGGCAGAGTCAGCCAGGGGCGGCAGAGTGACAGCTTCCTCAGCCTGGGGCTCAGGTTTGTTAATGGTAACGGCGGCGACGAGGCTGGGAGGCAAATCGCCTGAGCGAATAATTTCGCCCTCGCATAAGGTCGCCGCGCGTTCGATGGCATTTTCCAATTCACGCACGTTGCCCGGCCAATCGTAAGCGCAGAGCATTTCCATCGCTTGTCGCGTCACCTGGAGCGGGTTTTTGCTGCGAGCGTGGGCTTTATCTTTGAGAAAATGTCCGACTAATAACGGAATGTCATCGCGCCGCTCTCGGAGCCCAGGCAACTCAATTGGAATGACGTTGAGACGATAGTAAAGATCCTCGCGAAAGAGGCCTTCTTTTATTTTTTTCTCGAGGCCCTCATTGGTCGCTGCCACCACCCGGACGTTCACCAGCACTGGTGTATTATCGCCTACTCGGCGCACCTCATGTTCCTGGAGCACTCTTAAGAGGCGGCTTTGGAGCAACAAAGGCATTGAACTCACCTCATCGAGAAAAATTGTGCCGCCGTCTGCTTCTTGAAAAAGCCCCTTTTTATCATTGATCGCGCCGGTGAAAGCTCCCCGGCGATGTCCAAATAGTTCTGATTCAAGAAGCGCTTCGGGCAACGCGCTGCAATTGACCGGCACAAAAGGAGCGAATTGTCGCCGGCTATTGAAGTGAAGCGCGCGGGCCACCAATTCCTTGCCAGTCCCGCTTTCACCGAGCAAAAGGATCGTACTGTCAGTATCGGCCACTCGTTCGATCAGCTTGAAGACCGCTTGCATCTTAGGGGCGCTGCCGATGATTTGGCTGAACTGGTATTTTTTCTTGAGTTGTTTGCGTAAATAGGCCGTCTCAGTAACCGCTGCCTTATAAGAAAGGGCGCGTTGAACGCACAAGCGCAATTCATCCAGTTTGAACGGCTTCTCGAGGTAATCAAACGCTCCATGTTTCATCGCGTCCACCGCTGTCTCAATCGAACCAAAACCGGTGATCACGATGACCACCGCCGGGGGATCCAATTCGCGAGCTTTGCGCACGATTTCCAGCCCTTGAGCCCGGGTTTTGTCGAAATAAAGGTCTGTGATGACCAGCTCAGGAGAATGGCTAATCAAAGCGGCACTCGCCGTCTGCCCGTTCGTATAAGGAAACACCTCATGCCCCTCCTGTCGGAGCAACTCGGTAACCATTTGCACCATGGTTAATTCGTCATCCACCAACAAAACGCGAGCCATTTGGCGAGGCTAATTCAAACGTGTGCATGCGGGCAAGGAGGGATTCTGGCCGGCAGGCAACACGCGGGCCAACGGGCTTCAGTCGTGAAGTAGGTTGTCTCGGATTACCATGGGGTGGGGTCCCCAAAAAAGCGCCGACGGCGTCATCAAAAACGTGAGGCCGAGGCACCACTGACGTGAAACGGGACCCCTTGGGACTTAGAACCCAACATCAGGACGAGGCGGACCGGTGTAGGGTTTAGCGCCGAGCGTGCGGCCGAGTCTTTCCACGGCTAACAAGCTGCTGTCGGTCGTTTCCGGAGGGAGGAGAAACCCATAATAGCGCCCCATCCAGTAGGCATCGATAAAGCCAGAAGGATCGCCCACGCTCTTGCCTCCGTTGCCTCCGTCCAATTGCATGAAATCGTGGTCCCAACGGGCGGGACCGATATCGCGGGCCGACATGCATTTCCAGTCCGAGATGTAGTTCACAAAACCGCGTGGCACACGCAGATCGGAGCGATGCGAGTTCACATAGGTATAGTTCCGGCAATCCAGCGGCCATTCGCGCAGATTTTTCAGGCAGCGCTCGTTGTCCATGTCGTTTCCAGTCAGAGCACCGTAGATATAATTAAACCAGACCATATTCTCGACGCGCTTAACTTCCCAACTTCGCTCGATACTGCGGCGATAGATGGAACGAAGTTCCGGATCGCGTTCGTAGGTCAACAGCGGATGGTAGGCCAGCCAGGCGAGGCGATCGTCGAAATGAGTCGCTTCCGGGAAGACCAGTTTCTGGCGCAACACTTCCTTTTGATAGCCCCACTCCAGCAATTGCTGCTTGCCGCGTTTGAACTTCTCGTCGCCGGTCAGCGCGATGGCCGCCTGGGTCATGGCCAGGGCTTCCATCCCGTTCAGGCCGCGCGCCTCGAAGCCATCCGGCCCTTTCAGGTAGGCAGGATCCCAGCGGGCCCAGCGAGTCGGTTTGCCGTCCACGTCAGCCAGCAGCCAGCCATGGTCAATGATGTGGCCAACGATGCGGCGCAAATGTTCCCGGGCCGCGTCCCGTTCCTTGCCCTGTGCCGCCAGTTCGTAAAAAATCATGGTCGATTGGATGTGCGAATCCACTTCGTCGCTCGAGGTGTCGCCTTTCCACAGCCACTTTCCGTCCGGCGTCGGGTTCCACTCCGAGGGCAGCCCGGCTGAGCCGGTCTCGGCCAGGTGAGCCGTTTCGCCCACCGTAGCGACCGACCGGGCGGGGAAGCCGGGGATGCCGGAGACCTGTTCGCACCAGAACAACGAGCGAAAGATTTCGACGGCCTGCTCCCGCACTTTCGGATCTTTCGTGACGGCATATTTGAAGCTGAGACCGTTTAACAGATGGGCTGCCCAACCGCCGTCGTTGTCGCTGATGAAGCGAATCCACTCGGCGCGCCGAGCGTCCCAAAGCAGCGAGGATACAAACCCCACGCGCCGCATCCCCCATTCTTCGAGCCATCGCTCGTAGAAATCCGCCTTCTTTTGCAAGGTGTAGGGTTCGTAAGTGATGATTCCTAACCCTCCATCGGTGGCAATGTACACAACGCGATCTCCACAGGCGATGGCGTTGACTTTGTCATGGGGAATCCAGCGCTGATAACCAAAGTATTGGTACTCCCCGTTGATAGACCGAACCGCGCCACGCGTTGTTCCCACCCAAAAGTCGTCATTCTCAAATCCGCCCGCGACGCAGGTGGTGTCTTCGTAGCAGAGCCCCTCCTCGCCCGTGATCGTGTGCCAGCTCATGCCGCGCAGAACTGCCAGGCCCTTGTCGGTGGGCACCAGCAACTGGCGGCCGAACGACATCATATCCCTGGTCGTCGAGCCGTGCGGGAGATGGCCCCAATCGTGAACGCTTGTGTAGTCAATGCCGCCCTCGCTCAAGAAGCCGATGCGTTTGGCATGGCGCACGTAAAGTGTTTCCGCATAGGAGGCGACCCCGAGGATCGGTTCAGCGGCTGCCGCCTCCATTTTAATCAGCTTATCGTTATCAAGCCGATAAAGGTGGTTGCCGCCCGAAAAGATTACCGTCCCAAGGTGAACGCAGCCATCGATGAACACTCCATCCGCGAGTTTCTTCCAGGCGCCCGTACGATGTTCCCACAGGGCGGAATCGGCGAAGGCATACAATGCGCCGTCGAGCCTCTTCAATCGCGCGACGCGGCCTGAAGGTCCGCCAGTGGGTGAAAGTGCGCCGCCTTCGAGACGTTGCACTCCCCGTTCGCTACCTACATAAAGCGCCTTTTCGAGCAGGGCCACAGCGAGCAGAGGTTCCTTCGTTTCTAGGCGCCCCTCGATTTCCTGCAAATAAACCGCGTCCCGGACCGGCCTCCAGGCGGGTTGCTTCGGAATGGGCAGTTCGGCCCGCGCGCCGCTCAATAAAGCAAGCATCGCACCCAGCACAGTCACGCCTATCGCACGGGGACGTGGCCACCTAAGCAGGCACACTTTAAGGCCAGAGGATTTGGTGAAAAAGCAATCGGTCAAAACGTTCATGAATTATTGATTTCCAATTTTAGCGCGGCGCGAACTTAGGGCAGGCTATGTTGCTTGAAAAACTTCACGATAACGGCCGGAGCGGCCGGGGGAAACTGGTGGGTGCCGGGATGGATAAATGTGGCAACGGGCGCGCCCAGTTTTGATTGATAAATCGTGCAGTACTGTTCGCCCTCCCAGGTCCGGCCTTCGCCACATTGATTCAGCTCACGCACCGCGTCCATCGTCTGCTTCTGCCATGAGAATCTGACCAGAGGATCGTTCCGGCCCGCAACGTGTACTACCGGCTTGGGCTTAAGCCGTGAAAGCAACCGAGGCGCTGCGGCGCCCGATGGCGCAAACGCGGCAAACCGCTCGCCGCGCGCCGCCCAGAGCAGATAGGTAAAACTTCCACCGTTGGAGTGGCCGGTGGCGTAAATGCGTTTGTCGTCCACTTTGTTTTCCTGTCGGAGACTCGCCAGCACAATGTCGAAGAATCTCAAATCGCGATCGTCCTGGTCGCCGATGGCGGATTGCCAGCCGGGCTTGTTGCCTTGCGGATCGGTCAAGCGGCCCGGTGTGTTGAGCCCTTGCAGGTAAACCACGATCGCTTCAGGCCAAAGGCTATGATAACCGAAACTTCGCGCGGCGTTCTGCATCGAGCCGCCGTGTCCGTGGAAGGCGAAGATTACCGGTGCGGGATTCGTCCGTGCCTGAGCTGGCAGGTAAACCATCCCTTCGCGGACAACGCCGTCCACCTTCCATTCGTGGCGCCTGAGGTTTTCCGCAGCCGGAGCTTCGGCAGCGCCGACGGCACAAAGACAAAGAATTAATAACACTTTCCCCCAGACCTGTAGTTGGCTTCGGTGCATTGGAATATCTGTCTGCCAGCCATTCTTACCGACGTAGGGGTAAAAAGGGAATTCCTATCATCGCCAAATTTCAGGCCACTTTTGAAGCCGGGAAGCCGCGCGGATGACCTCATCCGGTAGACTAGTTCTTAGCGCCGTTCAACCACGAGTCCTCTTCGTCACAGTGGGGTTCCTGGTGCGACCGTATCCGTCCGGCAAAAACTTTGAATGCGTCACCAGAATCAGGGGTCCAACTTAGCGAGACACAGAAGATGTGCTGATGAAGGCTAACGCCTTTGGTTGTTGCAGCACGGGCAGAAATCTAACAAACTGGAAGAAAGGATCACTATGGAAGAAAGGGCCCCTATGAGAACTGAGAAAACTTTGAATGAGACCGGAGAAGACGTGAATGAACAGTCGAGCGAGAAATTGGCCGAATTGCGCGAGAGGCTCTCTGATGCCATCGAATCGGCCAAAGTGGCTGCTCGTCGGCTCGAGGAGAAAACCATTGCCGCCGCCAAAGCAACCGATAGATGTATTCGGGACCATCCTTACCAGACTATCGGCTTAGTATTTGGCCTCGGCGTGATCATCGGTATGCTGGCAAAGCGTCGAAGAGATTGAGTCCTCGGCCGGCTGCGTGGAGGGCCGGCGCTATTTCGAACGGCTGTATCCCGGTTGTGAGAAAGTCGACTGGTACAGTCGCCTGTCGAAGGCATTGCTCCAGGCAAACCGGCCGAGAGCAAACCCGTCCACTGCATACTTTCGACCAATCCTGAAGAGCTTTTCTTAACAATCCGGCCCAATTCCACAATCCATGCTCTTGCGGCGGTCCAACCATTTCAAAGCGCCTTCAAGGTCTGTGAACGCGCCTTCAAGTTGTGCTTCGAACGCCTCATCGAGCAATGTGCCAAAGTGCTCGCTTGGTTGCATGCCCCGCGCAATTAAATGGCGTCCTTGCAACAACGGTTTGGGAGCTGCGTCGCGCAAGCGCAATTCTTCGGCCTTTGCCCACAGTTCCAGTATGCCCTCATGAATGATCTTCGGTTTAGGTGGCCGGCCGAAGTGATCGGCTGTCATCACCAGGCAAAGTTCTGATATCGTCGCAGGTTTCAGAAAATTCGCGAGCCGGCGAACCGAGCGATCAGTGACGCTCTGCAAATGTGCGAGGTGATGCATCACGAGCGGGACTACGCGCTCCTTGATTTCGTTCGGAGAATCGATCTGCGTGAGAAATGCTTCGGCCAACGGCCCGCCTTGCTCCTCGTGGCCCGGCGAAACGATGCGCATTCGGCCTTCGCGTTCAGCCTCATGTGTCGTCTGGGGCTTGGCGAAGTCATGCGCCAGAACGGCAAACATCAGGACACGGCGGGTCGTGTTATCCGCCTGACGCCACTCGGGTAACGCAGCTAATGCGTCGCAGCAGTGGCAGGTGTGGGTGAAAACATCACCTTCGGGATGCCACTCGGGATCCTGTGGGGTCATATCCAGTGCTGAGATATGTGGGAAGTGCCGCAACCAGCCAGTGTCTTTCAAGAAGCGCAGGCCCGCCGATGGCCGGTGTGATGCCGACGCCCACTTGAACCACTCCATCCCAACACGTTCGACGGCCAGTTCGGAAAATGTGTGCACGATCGAGCGAGACAACTCGATAGTCTCAGGTGCCGGGGTCAGATCGAAGCGGGCGGCAAACTGCATCCCGCGCAGCACCCGCAAGGGATCTTCAACAAACGCAGCGCTCGTGTGGCGCAACACTCGCTTCTCCAAATCGCTTCGGCCGCCGAAAAAGTCGAGGTATTCACCCGTGCGCGGATCAAACATCAGCGCATTGATAGTGAAATCGCGGCGACTGGCTGCCGTCTGAAGATCGATCTCCGGATCGAACTCAACTTCAAAACCCTTGTGCCCCGCAGCCATTTTTGAATCCCGGCGCGGCAGGCTGAAATCCCATTGTCCCCCGCTTTGACTGCAGAACTTGATCACACCAAACGATTTTCCAACCAAATCCACCCGGCCATGTGGTCTTAGCGCCACCTCCAGCGCTGCATAATCCACGCCGTAAACTTCGAGATCAAAATCCTTATGGTCGATGCCCAGCAAAGCATCGCGCACGCAGCCGCCCACGAGATAAGCCCGGGAAAGGGCCGGCACCTCGCGCAACAGGCGCAACAGTTCATCGGGTAATTTCATTTCGCTTCGTTTTGGGACAAATTTAAACGCACGCGGACCAACAAATTGTTCAGAGCCGCCCGCGTTTTATCGTCGGGCAACTCCGGCAACTGACTCGCATCGTGCGCTGCCTGCAGCTCACCGCGCAGCCGGTGGTATTCAGATTCATGGAAAGCGACATCTGCGTCCTCCAACCTGGCCTTTTCCGGTCCGGCGATTTTCCTGGTCACCAGGTCAGTGATGTAAGGTAGTCGGAATTCCGCGTTTAGCGTGACGAGGTTGGCCTCGATTTCTCCCGTGCGCATCAGGTGTAAGCCTGTGAGCAGGACCCGATAGACATAGAGCAACGGCTTTACGCGGCGTGGAGATTCTTTCAGAAACAATTTCCATTGGGTTTCAGCAAATCCAAAGCAGTGATGCGAATGGTGTTTGGTAACCACCCCTGTAGCAGCCGAAGTAAGAAGGCTCTGATTTTTTCCGGCGAAAGAATGAGCCTCCTCACATCGGCTGCTGCGATATCGGGGAGAACAAATCGTCTTTAACTCCTCGTGCTCCGGCGTGGTGTGAACAACTAGCGGCGAGAAAAGCTGCTCCAGCACATAACCATTCTTCCTGAGCAACAGACCGAAAAACTTCCGAACGTCATGGCTCACGATGTCCATCTCCAGCCCTTCGACCACGCGCGAGTCATCGACTGTCTCATCGGACACATCCAGGCCAACGACTTTCTCCAGCGGCAGAATATGCGCCCCGCGCAAATCAAAGTCCGAGTCCGGTGACGGGAATCCATAGAGATGTGCGCCGCTGATGGTGGCAAACAATAGCGGATAAGGCTGTGCCGCGACGATTCGATGGAGGCGTGGGTCAACAGTCATACCCAGGAGTGGATCATGATCATGAAGACTTGGGAGTGTGGGAAATTTTCTTTCATCCTAGTCGAATTACAGTGATTCCCTTCAAATCGCCGACTGCAAATCGTTTTTGGTCCGCATCCAATGCCAAGGGAGGGAGCTTTGCAGCGGGGTGAATAATGCTGGAATTCTGTGTGCCGGAATCGAAGTCGGGCCAGCGCTCGATGATCTTACCCGAGGAAATCTCAAACAGCTTGGGATGCTTGTAAAATCCCACCAGGTATTCTTGCCCTAGAGGCATTATTGTTCCCGTCGGTTCTTGTAAGGCGGCTTTCATGTCCACCTTGCCCTGTTTGAGATTGTAGCGGGCAAGAAAATTGTTCCCCGTCACATCACCGTCTCCTCCAATCAGAATCAACGTGTCGTTCCCTGAGAACGCTGCAACATTTACCTCACACATTTCCTCGGGCGTTTCGATATTCGCCCACTCGTCCAAGAGTTCTGGAGTCTTAAAAATCTCTCGTAGAGGAAAGAGTTGTACATGATCCATCGGCTGCCAAACCCAACCGGCGCTGAGCAAATATTCGCCGTCCGGGCTAACTTGCAATCGTGAATGAAAGAAGTCTGCAGCATCGCCTTTACGCACCGTCAACGACTTACCCGATTCGATCTCTTCAATCTCAATTTTATTGTACTCTTGCGGGCAGTGCGCAAGGACGGGGCGTCCATCCGGCAAATAAAACAAAGCAATCGGATACTCGTAAGTGGACGCATGGTAGAAACTGCGATTCACCTCTCTAACAATCTCATTGTTGCGGAGTATCAGGCCTTTTGTGCCCAAGGCTTGGTAAATTGCTGAGTAGCGCATATCCGCACTTGACACCGCCCGGTCGAATGGACCTCCGAAACATGCTTTTCGTCGTTCAATGGTGCCATTCAAACGGAATCGCGTTCCTCCGACCTGATCCACTAAGTCGTCTCCATCCCAGAGTAATGATCGGGGACTCTGCCACTCCTCACAGGGGATATGAAACCGTTGTACCTCCTTTAAGTTCATAATCGATTAGAGAAATCCGGGAGCGGGAGGATAAGTCGCTTTCCCATCTCTTGTCGTGCTTTCAGAAGGAAGCGATTCGCCGCTTCGTAATCCGGTCGTTCGGGCAGTTTGGTTTCGGCCAGGGCATCTTCAAAATCTTGGTGCAATTCCTTACGCCACGCGTCCACTTCTGCCCACTGAAATTCAGCGCGCTTGACCGCCAGCAATCGTTCGCGGTGCGCTTCAACACGAACAGGCACGCGAGCTTCGCGCATAGTGGCTGCGCCGCTCAGCAGCAGGCGCAACAAATGCATGGCATGTTTCCATTTGATTTGTCCGGAATTGCGGATGTCTTGCTCGATCTTCTTGAATTGCGACATCGCGTAGCCGTTAAAGGTCTGGAAAATCATTTGTGAAAGGAAGCCCTGGCGGGCGGCGATTAATTCTGCTCCGAGGGGTGTCACCTTTTCCACCATTGGCGAGTAAAGACATTCCAGGATGTTCGGGTTCGCTTTGAGTGCCATGGTGAGAAACATCTGCAATTCCCAGTAACAGCTTTGCGTGGCGTTGTCCTCAAATTGTTCCGGAGCGCCGAAGAGGGACCATTGCAGGTCGGCAGGTGCGAGGTAAATGCCGCGCCGGTCGGTGTCAGACTCATCATGATCCAATCCATACGCGCGCGAACCGACGACACAGCGGTAAATAATGAAAGACTCCAGGTCGAATTCAGGCTGAGCCTCCCTATTGTTCCGCGTGATCTCGGCTGAAACCGGCGCGCACGGAGTGACGCGCCCTACCTCCCCCAGCCGGTCTTTGAAATGTTTCAATATTTCGAGCTGAGATTTTTCCAGCGCTTTCTCGAAGCCATCGGGGAAACGAACAAGATAGGGCTCTCCTGCGACGGCCGGGGTCCGAGTGACCACACCGACGGCTCCGCGCGGATGCACCAGGGAATCGTTCGTCCCGCGCACTTCCACGAGCGAAACGACCTGAGTGCCAGCGAAGATATTGTTTGGTTGGTGTGACACCTGTTATTTCCAACTGCCCAGTGATGATGCCAGTATTTATTGAATTGAAACCAGCGTGGAAAGAGATTTCCCTGCCGCCATCGTGAATATTTCGCCGCACCCGCCCGAGACTGGGAGCGCCGGCATCCCTGCCGGCGATTTCCCTGGGGATTCTCCAACCCCTTACTGGAAGACCTACTCGCCGACAGGAATGCCGGCGCTGCCAGTGCGGAAGCGGGCGCTGCTCCAGGTCCACTCTGTCCTCCATCGCACCAGCCGGGCCTTGACAGGATTCTCCTCGATGTAGGCAATCACTGCTGCGTAATGCTCCGCGTTTCGAACATAGCGGTCGAAATACTCGCGCTGCCAGAACTCGCCACGGCGGCCCAGCAGTTTATTCGCTTTGTTGCTGGAGAAGGATTTCCACGAATGCAGCACTTCCGCCAACGGAAAGCCTTCCTTAGTCTCGATGAGTGAATGGACATGGTTCGGCATAATGCACCACGCGAGCAGGCGATAGCGCTCATCATCAAAGCGACGAAGCGCGCCCTCAACGAGTGCGGCGACTTGCGGCCGCCGTAGCCAGCACGCGCCATGTCCTGCATCAAGATATTCCTCAATCCGCCGTCGCAACTGGATTTCACGTTTCGTACGGCCCGCCTCCTTGTAGGGAGCGCTGGCATCTTTGCCGGCGAGTTCCGCGACTCCTGACGATGAATTCCCCGGCTGTAAGCCGGCGCTCTCGGCAAGCAGCCCTAATTCCATCTGCCATTTTCTGATCATCTCACTGGGTAGGGAATCGGCGAGCCGGAAATTCACGGACTGAATCATTCCTGGATGGTCCCAATGCGGAACATAACCCCGCGAGTGCCAGCCACGGTGCGGTGCCGGCGATTCGACGCTGGTCATCACCTCTGACGTCTCCTTCGATGCTGGAACGAAACTCGGCATGAGTGATGGAGCCGTATCGCCTCTCATCCGGTCCCGTCGACGCGAATCATCAAAACCACCATGAGACTGACTCACGCCAGGAACCTTAGCAACCAGTGTGGGCGAGCTGCAAGCAAACTGGGAGCGCCGGGCATCCCTGCCGGCGCGTTGGCTGGGTAACCTGTAGCTTCTAATTGTAACCGCTAATCGCCGGCAGGGATGCCGGCGCTCCCAGCCAAATCCGGTTTCCCTCATAGGCGCGGATCCACTGGCTCACTTTCCAGTGCCAGCACGCCAAAGACACATTCATGGACCCGACGCAATGGTTCCCGGCGGACAAATCGTTCCAGTCCCTCGATCCCCAGAGCGAACTCTCGTGCTGCGAGGGACCGTTTGGCTGACAGCCCTCGGGACCGTAATCGCTCGAGGTTTTCGGGAGCGGTGTACTCCGGGCCATAGATGATCCGCAAATACTCCCGCCCGCGGCACTTCACCGCAGGCTGAGCCATCCCTCGGCGGCCTTTGACAATAAAGTCGAGCGGCTTGACGACCATTCCCTCGCCACCTGCACTGGTCAGTCCCTCCCACCACTGGATTCCCGCCGCCTGGCTGGCAGGGTCGGTGACGTCCACAACTCGGTAAGGGGTGGCAAGCAACAAATCGTCATAGCCATCCTGGATCTCGTAAGATGCTTCGCAGATTCGGCGGATGACTTCCATGTGCCAGTCATGCGGCTGGTCTGCATGCACTTTCCCTTCTGTCGCCAGAATATGGAACGGCGCGAGTTTCAGATCGTTCACGTCGTTCACCGGCCAGCAATAGTGCTGATAAGCCCGGACATATTGCTGCGCCATTGCCTGGCGACCGCGATGTAAATCGAGGAGGTCAGCTACTTGGAGGCCATTGCCTGTTGCATGTTCCAGCGTGTGTACAACCTGATCCAACGCAGCGCTTGCGGCCGCGCCTACGGCAGCGTATTGCTCCTTCAACAGTGCTTGCGCCTTGGCGGACCACGGCATCAATTCGCAGTCCAGGCACACCCAATCAGTCTTGAACCCGTCCCAGAACCCGTTTTGGTCGAGCGCTGCGCGAACGGTATTCAGCATCTCCGCTTCCAGTTTGCGATCCTCGAAGAACCGGCGGCCCGTGCGGGTGTAACAAATGCCCGTGCCATCGTTCATGACACCGAAATGTTTTCGCGCGGATTCCTCGTCGCGGCACACGATTACCACCGCGCGCGAGCCCATGTGTTTCTGTTCGCAAATCACTTTCGGCACCCCTTCGTGCCGATAATACGCAAACGCCTCAGCCGGATGCTCCAACAAACCAGGTTCCTTGGTCGTTTCCGATGGCGACATCGTCGGCGGCAAATAAATCAACCACTTGGGATTCGCGGCAAAGCGGCTCATCACTTCCAGCGCTGCAATCGCGTTTTCCTCGCGAATGGTAATGTTGTGATGCAATCGAGTGGAAATGATCCTTTTGCCCAGGACGTCGTCCATATCCAGCAGATCGTCTTGTTGCTGCTGGGCGGTAAGCGCGGGAGTTTTTGCCTCTTCGGCCAGGAATGGCTTGGCGGATTGGGCGTAAATGTGCCGGGCTGGTACCGTAAGCAATTCTTTCTCCGGATATCGTAACGCCGTCAACTTCCCGCCGAATACACAACCGGTATCGATGTTGATGGTGCGGTTCAGCCACTCCGGCTCGGGGACGGGTGTGTGGCCATAAACGACCATGGCCGCGCCACGGTACTCGCTTGCCCAGTTATAGCGCACCGGCAAGCCAAATTCATCGGTCTCGCCTGTTGTCTCACCATAAAGCGCAAAGTCCCGGACCTTGCCCGAGCCGCGTCCCTGCATGGATTCTTTCATTCCAGCATGCGCGACCACAAGTTTCCCATCATCCAGAACGTAATGGCTGACAAGTTTATGAATGAACTCCGCGGCGATCCGGCTGAATCCACGGTAATCGCTTTCGTATGCTTCGAATTGCGCGAGCGATTCCGCCAGTCCATGCGTGATCTGAACATCCTTGCCCCAAATCTTGCGCATGAACTTCACATCGTGATTGCCAGGCACGCACATCGCAGCTCCAGCATTGACTGATTCCATCACCAGGCGAACAACCGAGGGACTCTTTGGGCCGCGATCCACAAGGTCGCCAAGGAACACAAGTTTGCGCCCGCCCGGATGATGCCAAGAGCCGCCCGGTTTCTCGGAGTAACCCAACATGCCGAGCAACGCGATCAATTCATCGTAGCAACCGTGAACATCACCAATAATGTCAAAGGGACCGTGCTCAGCTTTTCGGTTGTTCCACAACGGCTGGCGTTGAATGGCAGCCGCATCCACTTCCTCCGGTGATGTCAGGGCGAAGACATGGCGAAAACCTTCCCGCTCCAATCCACGAAGCGAACGCCGGAGCTGTTGGGCTTGCTGGCGGATTACGTGCGGGCCGAAATCCCGATCACTGCGGCCCCGATTGCGCTCGTGGCACAAGCGCTCGGGCAGGTTCAAGACTATGGCCACTGGCAGGCAGTGGTACCCGCGCGCGAGTTCGACGAGCGGCTTCCGAGATTCTGATTGAACATTGGTGGCATCCACCACCACGAGTTTGCCCGCGGCAAGACGCTTGGCGGCGATGAAATGCAGCACCTCGAAGGCATCGTTGGTGGCCGTCTGGCTGTTTTCGTCATCTGAGACCAGGCCACGGCACGCATCAGAGGAAAGAATTTCGGTCGATTTGAAATGCTTGCGCGCAAAACTCGATTTCCCAGAGCCGGAAGCACCGATTAGCACGACCAGGGAGAGTTCGGGGATGGTGAGTTTCATATAGACCCAGGACATCGGGCAATCGCGTCAAACAACTGACGTTTGTCCGCATCGCTCACGCAGCAGGGACACACCCTCTGGATGCCGTCGAGCCTGATAAGATTTGAACGCTTTGTAGAGTTCCTGAACGACCTCTGTCAGCCGCCGCAGCATAATTCGAGAAGTCATTTCTGATTCCTTTCAAACACTCCCATCTGTGTCGGCGAACCAACGAGAGGAGCCTCTGGGCCAACCGGAAGGAAACGCACCGAATAAGGGAACCGCAGACAAATTCCTTCGGCCCATGATTTGAACTCCGCCCTGGTCCACTCGAACCGGTGATCCTTGTGACGAAACTTGCCTGCCAGGAGTGTTTCCCATTTCACATTGTATTCCACGTTTGGCGTAGTCACGACTACAGTGCCCGGCCGGGCGCACTCGAAGACAACGCTTTCGAAAGCGGCCAAACGCGGAGGATCAAGATGCTCGATGACTTCGACAACTGCCGCCGCGTCGAATCCCGAAAGACGTTTGTCTCGATACATCAGCGAGCCGTGCAACAACTGAAGGCGCCGGCGTTGCATCTCGGGCAGGCGGTCCAGGCCAAGGCGCTCTTTGGCAATCTCCAGGGCGCGATACGAGACATCCATGCCGACGATTTCCTCGAACTGCCGTTCCTTGAGCAACACCCGCAGTAACTTGCCTTCGCCACAGCCAAGATCGAGGATGCGCCGTGCTCCGCTGCCTTTGAGCGCTGCCAGCACGGAGCCGAGCCGTTGTTCGTTCAGGCTGATCCGTTCCTCCACTCGCGCTTCTTCCTGCGCATGGCAATCCTCCGTTTCTTCGACGGCTGGGTCATCTGCGTCGATTAATTGTGTGAGCGCATCATTGATCAAGGTTCGACGGTGCTTAAGATAACGGGCGGCAATGACTTCACGTTCCGGGTGCTCAGCCAGCCAGCCTTCTCCGTGACGAAGCAACTTGTCCACTTCGTCATCGCCTACCCAGTAATGCTTGTCGTTGTCGAGCACCGGGATCAGGACATAGAGATGGGTTAACAATTGCTCAAGCCTTAACCGGCCTTCGATGGTCACCGTGAAATACGGGCTGTCGCCCCATTCGGCGAATTTATGATCGAGGGGATATTTCTTCGCCGTGACCGTGTAGCCCAATGGTTCAAAGAGGCGTCGGAGGAAATCCTCACCGCCACGGCAGGGAACGACGGAAAGGGTTGCTTTAAGTTGGAGGGCCTCGTCCGAAAGCTCCGGGCGTTCCTTGCTCTTGCCGGCCATTGCACTGCTGAAAACATCAGCGATGGCTACGCTCAGGAACGAAGAAGCCACGTAGGGCCGATCATTGACGTAATGTTCGAGCAAACGTCCTTCGCCCGCCGGACCCCTGCGATTCCGGACCAATCCTACCGGATCGATCTGTAAGAGCAGGGCAACCGTGCAACGCTCGACCGTCGCCTCCGGGTAAAAGATGTGGGCCATACCGAAGCTTTGCTGGAATGACTGCACGCGGGTAGGATTCTTGCGCAGCAAATAGCCGAGATCGGTTGCCGGTTGATGGGTGGTGGTAATCGTCAACAGCATATCTGGTTCAGGGTTTAACGCTCACCTGCCAAGCCGCATCACCGTCTGGTTCGAATTGAATTTTGATCGGAAGGAATCGTTCGATGATCGTGGCATTTGTTATCGAGTGGGGCGATGGTTTGACCGTGCGAAATGAACCGCCTCCTGCCAGGGCCATTGGCAATAACAGTTGATCGGCCAGGTGCTCATCTACGGGAACATCAGCGCTCAACCAGGACCTGGCGGAAGCAATAGCTTGCCGCGCCACATCCTCAGACGAGCGACCGCGCTCACCGAATGCGGTGAAGATTGCAGTAACATTTTCAGCTTGTAATTCCAACAGCAGCACGTTTCCCGGCCTAGCGGGATTGGCGACAGATTCTATTCGACATTCGCTAGCGGACCATCCGAGTTCTTCCCGTACCACCACAAGTTCCCGCTCGCCGATTTGCAGGGGCAGTTTGGAAACAATGCTGCGTGCCATGCGAACCTGGACTTCTCCGGATTCGAGCAATTCGATCCTGCTTAATCTTTTCACCGGCTCGATGCGCGCATGAAATTTGCCTCCTCCCGCCGGATAAAAGCCAGGACACCGCATTTCCAATTCAATTCCGGGTCCCATGCGCCGGATTAAAGGCACAAAACAGCGGGCCAGAAAATCAAACGGTGGCGCAAACGGATTGTGAGTGCCGCCTTCCAGCGTAAGCGTGCTGACTCCAGACGCAGTCAGCAAGGGTGGCAGGATAGTTTGCAGAACCAGCGTCGCGCTGCCGGCTGTTCCCACGGCAAAACGATAGTTGCCGGGGATCACCGCACCCGGACGAAACTCCAGGGTTTGTGATCCGAGAGCCACCCCAATGGCTTCGGCGGTCCCAACGGTCTTCGCGGCTTCCACTGCCGTCAGGTGCTGACGCAGCAGACCGGGTTTTTGACGTCCGGCCCGGATCTTATCCAGACGGAAGGGCTGTCCAGTCACCAGAGACAACGCCAATGATGTGCGTAGAATCTGGCCGCCGCCTTCGCCTTGCGATCCATCAATATGAAGCATTGGAGTAGTGGAGTGTTGGAGTAATGGAGTGCTGGGGTGAGGAATTTCACGACTCCACCACTCCATCACTCCGTTGGCCTTTCGCTCAGTCCTCTGGCCGCTCGCCGTGCGGGGCCATCTTGACCAGCTTTGGGTCAAAACGTCCGAGCACTTCCACCAGGTCGGCTTGTGCGGCCATCACTTGATGGATGTCTTTATATACGCCCGGGACTTCATCGAGTCCTGCCGAGATCAATTTCACGCCGCGGTCTTTCAAGACACGGTTGACTTTCTCCCACTCGAATGTCTCCATCGCTTTCGTGCGGCTCATCATTCTCCCCGCTCCGTGCGAGGCCGATTTGAGCGATGCTTCGTTCCCTTTTCCTCGGACGAGAAATCCTGGCGCGGCCATCGAACCCGGGATGATCCCGAGCACACCGACTCCTGCAGGCGTCGCACCCTTGCGATGGACCACAACGTCCCGCTCGACTCCGTCGATCATGTGACGTTCCTTCCAGGCGAAATTATGATGATTCTCGACATCCAACAGCACCTTCACGCGAAGATGCTCAGCCATATGCTGATGAATCAACGAGTGATTGGCCGCCGCATAGCGTCCCATCAACTCCATCGCCGCCCAATATTCCTGACCCTCTGCTGAATCGAGAGACAACCAGGCGAGGTGCTTGTGCTCCTTCGCGAGGTTGGCATGTTGCGCCATGGCGAGCTTGCTGTAATAGTCACACACGGCCGCGCCCGTTCCGCGGCTTCCGCTATGGCTTAATAACGCCACGTATTCTCCGGACGGCAATCCCTCGACCGCGTTCTCGTTTGTGAACACACCAAACTCGACGAAGTGATTTCCACTCCCGCTGGTGCCGAGTTGAGCCCAGGCACGGTCCTTGTTCTGCTTTGTCACAGGGCTCACGGACCAATCCGCCTCGAGCACTTCATGTTCACGGCGCTGCTTGAAGGTGGAACCGACACCAAATCGCGTTTCCACTTCGATGGCCTTTATCAATTGCTCGCGCTGGCGATCCAATTCACGCAGGGGCAAGTCCAGGACTGTGAGTTTCATGCGACAGGCAATGTCCACACCCACAGCATAAGGTATGACCGCGTTGTCCGTGGCCAGCACACCACCAATAGGTAGGCCGTAGCCCACATGCGCATCCGGCATGAGCGCGCCTGAGACTGCCACGGGTAATTGGCAAGCACGCCCCATTTGATTGATTGCTTCGGGCTCCAGCCCTTCGCCCCATTGTTTCCAGGGGGCCGGTGCTTCGCGGATGGTTCGCTCGCAGCGGAGCAAAGACTTCGCAAATTCCCCGCGCAGTTCATCCTCAGCGAAAGAAGCCGGCCCGCGCACTACCGCTGCCACATCCTCAGCCAGCTTCGCTTTGTCGAGACCCTTCAGGATGTAGCGGGCGATGTATTCCATTCCCCGCCGTGTCGGCTCTCCGGGCGGCACACCTAATTGGATTAGATCTTTTGTGTTCATATTTCTCTTTAACAACTCTGCTTTATTTACTGCCGCGAGTCACGCGGGAGCAGGCCGAATTGCCTGCTCCCGCATCCTTCACTCCGCTCCCGTGCCCTTCTCCGTGGAGTCAGAGCGCTTCGCTTGACCCGCCTTCAGCGGGACAAAGCCTGTCGGCAATCCCATCACGAGTGTATTGCCAGCGGTGCTGATCGATTGGATCAAGCGCAGGTTTTGCAAAGCCGGATTGCTTTCCATCAACCGCGCCGCGTTCGCAAGGTTTCGCAAGGCGGCGCTCTCACCACGAGCCCGCTCCAAGGCAGCCTGGCCTTCCTGCTTCGCTCGCAGCACTTCGGCGAACGCCTTCTTCAGGTCGCCGGGAAACATCACGTCCTTCACCTCGGTGGCCTGAACGGTGACGCCGATTTTTTCCGCCTCCGGCCGCACAGCCGCCAGCAGTTGCTTCCCGAGTTCGAGCCTCTGGATCAGCAACGCTTCGACCGGTTGCGACGCCACAAGGCCGCGCAGGGCGATTTGCACTGTGCTGTAAAGATGAGCGCGCCAGTCCTGCACCTCGTGCATGGCCTTGAGCGGTTCAGCCATTTGCACTGTAACCGCCACGCTGACCTTGAGACCGACATTATCCGCGCTCAACACTTCCTGGCCAGCGACCGGGAACGTCTGTTTGCGAAGATCCACGAGCGCGAGCGCGTAACCAAAGCCCCAGCGAACATGTCGGCCTGATGGGAGCCGAACCTGGAACTTTCCGTACCGATAAAGCAAGCCGGACTCAAATTCGCGCACCACAAACTGATTCCGGAAACCGCGCACCTTGGCAGGCTCATTGCAGTTCCCGTTCCAGTTCATCAACAGAAAATCAGTATTCATATTCGTTCACTTTCTAATTATTGACTGACACTCGGCAACCACCCCTGACGGCGGGGATGAACTCGCATTCACCCGCAGGCCGCTTCCGGGTTGCGCTCTTGCGCCGGTTACCGAGCTTCAGTCGTATAATGGGTTTCGAGCCCAGCGGTTGGTTAAACCGTTCCTCTCGCCAAATCCCAATGCGCAGAACCGTGCCGGAAAAACCTCCCAGCCGGCTGCTGGTTTGATTCAGCAAGCAAGGCTCTCTTTGCAGGGTGCGTGCCAACGGACTTGCGGGGCGTCAGGTGTTTGCCAAAACTATTGAATCATTGGGGAATTGCTCAATTTATCGAACGAAGTGCCTGGGTCATTTTAATTGTAGCATTTCAAAAACTAGCCTATAAGCTATGATAAGCGCTTTATAGCTATGCAACTGCGACAAACCGTTATCATTGGCCTTTTGGGAAGCATCCTCGATGCCGGGTTTCATGAAGAACGCTGGAAAAAGTGGCGGCCCACCGTATCACTCTGCAAACATCCCGATCTTCCGGTAGCCCGTTACGAGTTGATTCACCTGAAAGCGCATCAGGATATTGCGCGTTGTGTGGCTGCCGATATTAAACGGGTTTCTCCAGGCACCGAAGCCCAATTGACATTGCAAGACCTCCAGAACCCCTGGGATTTCGAGGAAGTATATGGCTCACTGCACGATTTCGCCCGCGGCTATTCTTTTCGCCCCGAAAAAGAGGATTACCTCATCCACATCACCACCGGCACGCATGTTCAGCAAATCTGCCTCTTCTTGCTGACCGAATCACGACATTTCCCCGCCCGGCTATTGCAGAGCGCGCCAGGTGATACGAAACGGCGAGGACCGGATGGGAAGTACAGCATCATTGATCTGGATTTGTCGAAATACGATCGCATCGCTGCCCGATTTCAGCTTGAAGCGAAAGATGCGGCATCCTTTCTGAAGTCGGGCATTGAAACCCGCAACACGCGTTTCAACGAACTCATCGAGGAAATTGAACACGTAGCCATTCACGCCAAAGATCCAATGCTGCTGATGGGACCGACCGGCGCCGGCAAATCACAATTGGCTCGGCGCATTTTTGAACTTAAGAAAAGCCGCCACCAAGTCGCCGGCGCGTTTGTGGAAGTGAACTGTGCCACGCTGCGCGGCGAATCCGCCATGTCCGCGCTATTCGGCCATGCCAGGGGAGCTTTCACTGGGGCGGTGAACGATCGGCCGGGATTGCTCCGGGCAGCGCACGGAGGCGTGCTCTTTTTGGACGAAGTCGGAGAACTCGGCGTGGATGAGCAAGCCATGCTTTTGCGGGCGCTGGAGGAGAAGCGTTTTCTGCCGTTAGGGAGCGATCGGGAAGTGAGCAGCGATTTTCAGCTCATCGCCGGCACCAACCGCGACCTTGGCTCTGCAGTTCACCAGGGGAAATTCCGCGAGGATCTTCTGGCGCGGATGAATCTTTGGACCTTCCGCCTCCCCGGACTGGCTGAGCGCCCTGAGGATATCGAACCAAATCTCGATTACGAATTGGAGCAATTCGCCCGCCGTGGTTCCCATCGCGCGACACTGAGCAAGGAGGTTCGCGAACAGTTCCTTGCATTCGCGCGTTCTCCAGATGCCAAATGGAGCGCCAACTTCCGAGACTTGAATGCCTGCATCACTCGTATGGCAACGCTTTCAACGGGCGGCCGAATCACCCGGGATATTCTTGCGGCCGAACTGACTCGGCTGCGCTCGGGTTGGTCAACCCCGGTCGATCCGAAAGACCAAGAAATCCTCGCTTCCCTGATCGACCCCAAAGCTCTAGGACAGATGGACCTTTTCGACCAACTTCAACTCGCTGCTGTGATCGGTATCTGCCGGGATTGTTCGACCTTGTCCGAAGCTGGCCGCAAGCTCTTTGGTTCAACCCGGGAAAAGCGCAAAGTGCAAAACGATGCCGACCGGTTGCGAAAGTACCTGGCCCGTTTCGATCTCGATTGGCAAATGTGCAAAAAATGAAAATGGTGTTGGCGCTGGCGAGAGGAATAGGGTTTGAAAGAGTTTCATACCCAGTGATAGTTCCGGTTGGGGACTAGCACTTTCGTCCCATTCTTTTCGGGGAACCAGCGAGTGGGTCCAGGACTCACACCAGTATGAAAGAACATCCAGGATCGAAACATTTTCATCAAGCTGAAACCCGGGTGAGAATGGCAACCTATGTCGAAAACGGCGGCTCTCGTCCTCGAAGACCACGAACGAAAGCGACAGGACAGATGGCTTTTCACCCCGCGCGCGAGTTTATGATCTATCTGGGATGGCTGCGCCTGTTCCAAAGGATCTTCTCCCCGGGAGTTGTGCTGGCGCCTAAGGAATTTCGCCATGAACGATAAGTTCGTTGCCATTCAATTGGAAGGGTTGACCTGGATATCGGTTGTGCCGACCAGGAAGGTTTTCCGATCGGGGTGCGATCTGCATCGGTTGCCAAAACTCCGCGAGGTCAAATCTTCCCTGACTGGCCCGCTGCGACGAGTGCCGATTGGTACCTGGCAAATAGATTGTTGGACGAAAAGAATCGTTAGAGCGCGGAACGGCAGAATTTAGGAGTGTATCGCAACCGCTTATCCAATCAGGATTTAATCGTCATCGTCCTTTTTGGGGTGGCCAAAGACGAATGCGGCGCGCCTGGGAGGAGGCATGGGATTCTGGGCGCCGCGCACCGAACGCCAAACGACTTCATTCAGGAGGAGATCATCAACGGCGTCTTCGCGCGCAAAGTTCATTTTAAGGTCGCCTCCCCAGGCGGTTCGTTTATTGCGTTCATTGAGGTCAACGTTTGCTGGCATCGCCTCGTACGGGCGCAGGTCAGGTTTCGCCTGAAAAGCATTAAACATCGGTGTGGCGGCAGCATCGAATTGTGACATGGGCTTGAGGCCAAGGATCAATTCCATCGTTCGCAACATGCTGCTGGTCGAATACATCGTCGAGTCCACGACACGATGTTTGGTGTAGGGACTGATGACATAGGCGATCGAACGGTGAGCATCCACATGATCCGGCCCATTTTGGGCATCATCTTCGATGACAAAAATAGCTGTGCTGGCCCAAAACTTTGAGCGGCTTACTGCTTCAACAAGACGGCCCAGGGCGAGGTCATTGTCACCCACGTACGCTTTGGGGGTAAGTTCTCCCACGCTCGCGCCATGGGTGTGATCGTTAGGCAAACGCAGGATTTGCAAGCGCGGCATGTCCCCCTGGGCTTCAAAGCGTTTCAGTTCAGCAATGAACCGCTCCGTGCGTTTGACGTCTGGATAGCCCAAATCCCACGGATGATATTGATCGTCGATATGGCCCTGCAGCGCCTTTATCCGGGTGGTATAAGGTGCTTTGCCATTCCCATGTTGATCGATGAACTCGCCATAACTGCGGTAACTCACGCCCGCTTCCAGGGCGCGGTCCCACAGATATCCACGCGCGGGCGTGGCGATCGCGAAATTTCCCTCGGCCGGGTAAGGGAATTTCGCCGGGTGATTGTGGCCGTAGGAAAGAGGCCACATTTTTTCGACAAAATCCGTGGCATACGCCCCCATCGTCCATTCGTGACCATCGGCGCTCACTTCACTCTCGACATAGAAATTGTCGAGCAACACAAATTCGCGGGCCAATTTGTGATGATTTGGGGTAATACTCTCAGAAAACAGGCAAAGACTGGAATCGCCATTGCCTTCTTTCATATCGCCTAAAACCTGGTCATAGGTCCGGTTCTCTTTGATGATGTAAATACAATATTTAATCGGGCTCTGGCCGCCAGGTTTGGAGGGAATAGGATTGTCAGAAGGCCGGGTTGCGCCAACCCCTGAATCTGCGCGAAGCGGACTGCAACGGTAGGCTTGAGCAGTATAAGCAACCATTTGCTGCTGAAATTGCTTTTTGGCAGGAATGTCAATTACGCTCAATGTGCCGGTGAAAAGCCGGCCGATATATTGAACCATCGTATTAGTCGAGTTGCTCACTCCCGGCTGGGGACCCAGAGGATTGGCTTTAGAAATGACACCTTTGCCATTGGCCACCAACAGATGCTTGCCATCAGGAGTAACTCGGACGGAAGTTGGATACCAACCCGTTGGAATGAATCCCAGGGAGCGGGTTTTCCCGGGAACGCTGACGTCAAAGACGGCAAGCATGTTATTGTCGGCGTTGGCGACGAATAAGGTTCGCTCGTCTGGCGTCAGTGCCAGGCTATTAGGGGTCGAACCGGGAGGAGCCTGGGGATGAAGTGCGGCATGGATGGTTTCGATCGGCTTGCCGGACTGCGTATTGAATACTGTGACGGTGTTGCGCGCGGCGTTCGCGACAAAGAGCAGCTTGCCCGATCGGGTGAGCGTCATTTCGCAAGGATGCTCTTCAGTGGGCCAAAGGGCGATTGTCTTGTCTGACTTCAGATCAATCACGGCCACCGCTGATTGAGCCCATAGGCTGACGTAAAGCCTGTTGCGCGTTTCATCCAGACGGCATGCGTAGGGAAAGCCATCTCCAGGTTTGACGTCGTAAAGAGCGGCTTCCGCGCGTTTGTTTGCGGCTGCCGTATCGAAATCTGGAGCGGCTTCAACTGGGACCGTCGAAGGTGTGAAGGTATTTGTTCCAATCGCAATGTCGGCTGTTCTTGGTTCGGGGGTCAGTTCCACCCGCGTGATCCGGTGGCCCCAAACATTTGCGACATACAGCCGGCTGGCAGCAGCATCTACCGCCAACCCGGCGGGCACACCGCGCTCCTTAACATCCCGGAGCAGAATTCGCCGGTGATCGGAGAGAATTCCTTGCTGGAATTCGAAAGAGTGAATCACTTCCTCGCCGGCCCCGCTGCAGAAGAGCCTTTTGCCATCTCGCGAAAACTCCAACCCATAGAAAGCCTGGTTTAAACCTTGTTCCGATACAATTTGAGCGGCGAGGATATCGACGATTACAATTTGGTGGCGGCTGTAGCCGCAATGCAGGACCGCAGCAAAGCGTCCGCCCGGATGGAGCGCGATGTTGACCGGAAAATCCCCCAAATCGATCTGCCGGCCAGCCGGGCGCAAGGACCATAAATTGGGCAACAACACCGACCCGTCCGTTTGTGGCCCAGGCACAGCGGCGGAATGTGAAGCACTGAGTGCGGCGGGAGCAATGTCAATACCGTTGGAAATTTTGCGCGTTGCAGGAGCGCAACCTATTAAGACGACGAGTGCAGTGGCTATCAGTGTATGAGATCGCATTACTTGCCTTGTTCGCGGATTCCAAAATCTGTTTCGTATTGGTGACCGCGGAGCGTAATGAGTTTGCAAAAGCGGGCAAGCTCGAAAGAGAGATCCAACCATGCCTGCGCGTCCCATCTTTCGTTCGTCCATCTGCTTTGGGCTTGGCTTCATTCTGGTATATGACAAAGTCTCGGCGGAATGTTCTGGAACCGAGCCGAGCCGGGTGCTCCAACCCCGGCGGATGAGTTCTTTTCGCCCGGGCGTTTTGCAGCGCTTCTTGCCGCGCTGCTCTGTGTGACATATCCGGATGTGATCAGCGGAACCGGTACTTTTTTTCACCGGGATTTTGCCGTCTTCGGTTACCCGCTTGCCTTTTATCATCGCGAGAGCTTTTGGCGCGGTGAAATACCGCTTTGGAATCCTCTGAATCATTGCGGACTCCCTTTCCTGGCCCAGTGGAACACGATGACCCTTTATCCCCTTTCTCTCTTTTACCTGCTTTTGCCCCTCGCCTGGTCACTGGGCGTTTTCTGCCTGTGCCACCTGTTCCTGGCAGGCATGGGCGCGTATTTTTTGGCGCATCGCTGGACAGGCAATCGCTTTGCGGCTGCCACGGCAGGTGTGGCGTTTGCATTCAGCGCATTGATGCTGCATTCGCTGATGTGGCCAAACAACATCGCCGCCATGGGCTGGTTGCCCTGGGTAGTTCTCGCGGTTGAACGCGCATGGTCCGAAACAGGACGATGGTTGCTCCTGGCTGTGTTAGCAGGAGCTGTGCAGATGTTGTCGGGAGCGCCGGAGGTTATCTTGCTTACCTGGCTTTTCATAGGGGCCCTGCTCGCTTGCCAGATGGCGCTGGCTAAAAAAGAGCGCGGGCGAATGTTCGCGCGGTTCGTTGTGCTTGTCATCTGGATTGCCGGAATCGCTGCCGCACAGTTGCTTCCATTTTTGGACCTCCTCGCTCATTCCCAACGAGACAAAACGTATGGGGGTTCGCTGTGGTCGATGCCGATATGGGGCTGGGCAAATTTGTTGGTACCGTTGTATCGAAACTATCCAGGATCCCACGGAATATATGCGCAGCCGGACCAATACTGGATACCTTCCTATTACCCGGGCGTGGGCATTGTCGCGCTGGCGCTATTGGCCATTAGCCAGATCCGGCAGGCGCGAGTAGCGCTGCCTGGCGCGATTACGGTTTTTTCCTTGCTGCTGGCACTTGGTAAAAATGGTTTGGTTTATGACGTGGTCAGACACGTCTTGCCTGGGTTGGGATTCATCCGCTACCCAATCAAATTTGTGATTCTGCCCGTGTTCCTTATCCCTTTGCTTGCTGCCTTTGGTCTGGCCCGCTGTCTGTCCATTCCTCCTGTTGATTGGCCACGCGAGAGGCGGCGCATTGCCATTGTGGGTTTATCCCTCGTGATCATTATTGGGGTGCTGATTCGGTCCGTTTTTGGTTTTCCAATGACCGGAGCTACGACGGTGGTCGCGGCGCAAAGCGGAGCAAGCCGGGCCATCTTCCTCACGGTGATATTGGGAGGAATCATTTCATTGCACCAACTGCGCCGGCCACCGTTGCAATTGCTGGCGCGTTTTGGCCTTCTGCTTTGTTTGTGGCTCGACGCGATTACGGCCGGCGCCCGGCCAAATCCAACCGTGCCGCTATGGGTTTACCAGCCTAACCTCGCAAGAGGAGAATTGAAGTTGAATCCTGAGCCAAAGACTGGCCAGTCGCGGGTCATGTTGAATGCGGAGACTGAAGGCAATCTTGGGCTCGCATCCCTAACTAATGCTGCCGACCAGGTCGTCTATAACCGTCTCGCTTTCTACGCAAACGCCAATCTCCTGGATGAAGCACCGAAAGTGGTGGGCATGTACTCGATTTTCTTTAAGGAGCTCGGGGATGTTTTTGTCCGATTGTACGGCAGTCCTGAACCCCCGGCTGGCCTCGCAGATTTTCTCGCGGTCTCGTATATCAACCAGACCGGAAAAGCCACCCATTGGAATTCCCGGCCAACTCACATGGGCTGGGTAAGCGGTGGACAACGACCGCTATTCGCCAGTCCACCCGAAACCGTCTGGGCCTTGGGTCTGCCCCAATTTGATCCGCGACGGGATGTTTTTCTTCCCCTGGATGCTCGACCGCTGGTGAGAGTCACCAACGCATTTCCGGCAACCATATCGGCCCAAAAATTTTCGGCACATCAGGTGGAAATGGAAGTCTCCGCCGCCCAGCCGGTCATGGTGGTAATCGCGCAATCCTTCGATCATAATTGGCGAGCGTACGTCGGCGGGCAGCCAACCCGGTTGTTTCGAGCCAACCATGCGTTCCAAGCGCTGGAAGTGCCCGCTGGCCGGCATCAGGTGAAGCTCGTGTACCAGGATCGGATGTTCTATTGCGGTCTGGCGGTGTCATCGGTCTCGGCGCTCTTGTGGATCTTCATGTGGGTGCTGATGCGGAAGCGGGTCAGCGCGACACCAACCTAAGAACAGGACCCTACCACCGCGACAAAACTGGAGCGATGTATCGCTCAACCATTTGCATCGGAGCTTTCGGGCGTCGCAGGAAATCACGCTCATAAAGCGGATAGCCAGTTCCTTCATCGCGCGGCGAGATATTGATCAAAGTGTTTCCACGAAAACGGCAGGTGTAGCGGGTGGGGTTTTTTGACCTCCAATTTGCGCCTGGGTTCGTGCATTCCTGCCAGAAGTCAGATTGTTTCCAGGCCATGGCATGAAGTTCTGTTATCTCGCGAAGCGGAAAGGCGAGGGTGATATCTGCGTGGGCCGGTATGCGCTCGAAAACGAGAAATCTCCCGGCCACGATCGGCGCAGCAAGCCGTTGATTGATCCGGCTCTGCACATCTTTGATATCGACCCAGCCGGGGATTCGCACGGATAGTTTTCGTGTATTCTTGTTGTGAATGACCACCTTTCCCTCGTATGGAAGGTAGCTATCCAAGTCCAACCAGGGCGACGCGCGGTTCAAAAACAAATTGATTTGCGCGGCCTCATTCGTGCAACGCACCACAGATTCCCATGCGCAATACATCGCCGGGGTGCAGTTCCCGGTACAGCACACTGTCAGCATCATGCTGTCCTTTGGAATTCGCGCAGGATGTGTGGCGTCGGACAAAAATATTCCGACACTGCGATCAACGACACGGTCGGACGTCTCGCCCAATGAGGTCAGCGGCCCATGCGCATCATCCCATTTTCCACGGCCGTTGGGCATCGACTCAGTAACTTGTCGGAGCTTCGCGCCATCCGTTAATTGTAACTCCGCGAGGTGATTGCGAACATACCGATCGGCATCATCCCAGTAATCTCCAACGCCAGAGTCGCTGAGCTTCAGGGCAAGCCAGGTCATATCGCCCGTTGTGCACCCTTCGCCAAAGTTTCCGATTCGTCCGATACCGAAATTGCGGACGTACTCATAGCTTGAGCGCACAAATTCCTTGAGAGAAGAATCCTGGCTGGCGATGGCGTAACAAAGGAGTCCCATTAAACATTGAGTATAGGAATGGGTATGGCCGTTGAACTGGCCGCGTTCCGCGCCTACCACAGCTTTGGGTCCTGCCTCCGGCACCCAATACCGGTCCTGCAAAGCGAATCGAGATAAGCCTCCGGCTGTCTCCAGGTAGCCTCTCTCGCCGGTCAGGTCTGACCAGCGACACAGAGCCCGAATAGCGCAGCCATTCACGAAAATAGGAAACGCGTTTCCGAGCACGCCAATTCTCGAATCGCCCATGGAAGGCGGCGGATCGGAATAAAAGAGGCCCTCTGCTGAATGCTGTGCAACGCGGACGTGATCTCGCGCCATTCGATCAATTAATATTTTGAGTTCAGGCCTGGGCGCGATCTGTTGAAGAACCATGAGCGCCAGCATCGAGCGCGACAGCGGCGTGGGTGCTGCCGGGTTGATAACAAGGTAATCCCGCGCGTACGCGTAGTTCTTTCCATCAGGTTGCATCACGGGCAAAGAGAGCATTCCCCGCAAGGTTGCGGCTTCGATCTCGAGGTTTTCGATACTACCGCACATCGTGCGCGCCATCAGAAGACTCTCGACGATCTTGCCCCAATTGGGCGGCCCTCCAGCCAGGTCGGACATGTAAGGAGGGTTTGCATCGAAATAGGCGTGGCCGTAAGGGCCGAAGTTAGCGCCTGGGTCGAGGAAGCCCGTGAGCCCGTGTACGGAGAGTTTCGCGCGCTCAGCCAGATCCAATGTGTCCGGAACTAAAATACGGTACCGTTTGCCCGTTGGGCGGAGCGCGGCTTCATCGACAATGCGCGCGGAGTTCATTTCGACCTCCGAAACAGTGAAGATCAACAACAGCGCAGCAATTAGCACGTATCAGCTCCTCTTTTCATGTTATTCGGTTAAGGAGATACTGCCGAGGCGAGATAAGTTTGCAAACTGAAACCAGGGCAGCAATTTCGAGTCATCGGGCTTGCGATTGCTGTTTTGAGGAGTTAAAACGTCTGATGCTTTCACGAATCGTTCTTGCTTCACTGGTAAGCTTGGCCGCCCATTTCACCGCCAGCGCCCTCGACGTGGGAGTTGCGGGATGTGACATTACCCCGGACGTTGCCGCCTATAAAGTGCCTCTCGCAGGCTACGGGGCGCGAAAGGGGAAACCTTCCACAGGCATCCACGATCCTTTGCATGCAAAAGTCCTTTTATTGCGGGACGGCAAAAAATCAATGGCACTCATCACATGCGACTTGCGATCGGTAACACCTTTGCTGAAACAACAGGCCCTCCAAAAAGCCGATGACCTCGGTTTGACTCCTGATACTTTGTTGATGTGCGCCTCTCACACCCATGATGGACCTTCCATTTATCCCGAGAAATTCTGGCAGTTGCAGTTTGGCCAGTGTGATCCGGCAGTGATCGACGCGATGAGCAGCGCTATAGCCGCGGGGCTGCATGCGGCTGCAAAAGATCTCGCGCCTGCTCGAGTGGGGTTCGGCTCCGAGCGGCTGGAAAATTTTTCACGAAATCGCCGCTGGCACTATGATAATGATGCGCGCAAAGCTGCTGGGGAGACGCCTGCGCTGAATCCAATGCTGTCCATTTTGCGGGTGGACAGCATGGACGGTAAATGCCGGGCGCTCGTGGTCCATTTCGCGACCCATCCGACTATTCTTGGCGCGGATAATATGTTGGTTTCCGCCGAATGGCCGGGCGTGCTGCAGCAAACTTTGGAAGCCTCGTTTCCCGGATCAGTGGCGCTTTATTGCAATGGGGCAGAGGGCGACCAATCTCCCGATGGCGCAAAAGGTGCGGACGCGTTCGAGCGAGTGAAGGAGTATGGAACCCGCCTCGCTGAGCGTGCCGAGAATCTGGCTCAGTCGATCAAAACCAAGGCTGGAGAAGTAATCGGCATTGCTCGCATTACTCCGGACCTGCCGCCCATCGGTTTCAGCCCCGGCTCCAAAAATGGTCCATACAAATCCTATGAGCCTGCTGCGAGAGAAGCGTTGCCAAAAAAAGCAGAAATTCAAGTTTTGCGGATTGGAGATACAGCCCTTGCTGGTTTGCCTGGCGAGCCAATTTGCGAGGTAGGCATGGAGACCCAGAAACAGGTTGCAGCAGCGGGATTCAAGAATGTTCTGACCATTGGATTGGCGAACGACTACCTGGGGTATATCGTCAATGAGAAAGAATATCCGCATGCCGGTTACGAAGTGGACGAGCGTTCCTACTACGGCCCCGGTCTAGGGACTTTCCTAGCCTCGAATGCCGGCCGAGCGGCGCGACAGTTGGCCGGAAACGCAACGGAATAAATTCCCATTCGGATTCAGAACTAAAATTCACTTGCCTGGCCTCATCCTCAAAAACTATGGCGGAATCCATTCAAGAATACATCGCTGCAATTGGAATCGTGGACGTTCACGAGCATCACATTCCAGAAATATTGCTTAATCCTGAAGTAAACCTGCTTCAGTTATTCCAACAAAGTTATGCCGGCTGGACCCAGGCGCGGCCCTATGCGCTGCCCTCAGAGAAGCGAGATGTAGATCCGATGCTTGCAGCCCCAGGAGCCACTACCTGGGAATCACTTGCGCCTTTTCTGGAAAACAGCAGTTCGAACTCCTTCGTGCGCAATCTAGTCCATGGCATAACAGAACTGTATGCCGCGGCGGAGCCGGCCATCACACGAGGCAACTGGGAAGCCTTGGACGAGGCAGTGCGCCGGCACCACCAGTCGCCGGAATGGTGTCAAAAGGCATTGCGGCGGGCAGGCGTTGAGCAAGTGATCACTGATCCTTACACCAATCCGTTGCTCGATGCGCCAGCCACTCTGGGACCAAACTACCGGTCCGTGATGCGCATCAACTCATTTGCTTGTGGCTGGCATCCAGATTCACTCGACCACAATGGCAACAGCGGGCACAACCTCTTGAGAAGGGTTGGACTGGAAGCTGGTTCATTCGATGATTATCTGACTGCGCTGGAGAAACTGGTCGACGGGATGGCTTCCCGCAGTCAGGTCGCGTTGAAAAACGCTCTCGCCTATGATCGGGATGTGGCTTTCGATGAGCCGGACGAGAAACTGGCGCGCCAGGCTTGGGGAAAATCTTCGCCCTCACCAGGCGAGCGAAAAGCTTTCAGTGATTTTGTCGTGGACCGGCTATGCCAATTGGCCGGCCAGCGCGATTTGCCCATGCAAATGCATTTGGGCACCGCGATTCTTCGTGGCTCGCATCCTTTGAAAGCCGCAGGCCTGATCGAACGTCATCCGCGCACGCGATTCCTTCTAATGCACCTTGCCTATCCATGGAGCCGGGAACTATTGGCGATGGCGTTTGTCTTTCGCAATATCTGGGTGGATCTGACCTGGTCGATGTTACTAAGCCCGTCACATTTCAAGCCCGCTCTGCACGAGGCGATCGAAGTGCTTCCAGATGAGTCGCGGATGATGTTCGGAGGGGATAACTGGCACATCGAAGAAACCTATGGGACGATGAAATTAGCCCGCCAATTGATTGGGGAGGTTCTCGAAGAAAAAATCGCCGGTGGTTATTTTCGTGCGGAAGATGCCCAGCGGCTTGCCACTAGAATCTTCAGGGAAAATGCGATCGATTTCTTTAAGTTGCGGTAACGAACGCAGATTGCAGAACAACCGCGGACTGTTTGGGCACAAAATGACAAAAGTGGCATTGCAAGTGCTGGATTGGCTGGATTTGTTGGGTCTTTGAAAGGTCGATATGTTATGTTGGAAGCAAATTAGGCTGCTCTGCGTAGTATTCTTTATCCTCGGAGCTTTGGTTTCGTTCATTTTAACTCACCTGGTCAGGTCCTTTCATGGAAATCGCCTGGCGGGTTACGAATTACCGTGGGTTGACACGGGTGGAGTTCCCTCGCCGGGAGGCAAAATCGAAGCCGTAGAGATTCCTCTTGCAAACGCGGACGGAATATTTCCCGATCGCGAGCAGCGTTTGGCTCATCCAAAGTGGGTTTTTGAGAATACTTCTGAAACCCGTGTCGCCCGTTTCCTTGGTTCGTGCGACCTTCGTCCGCAGGAACTAAGAATGCTTTTGGACAAAAGAAATTGGAAGGTTTCAGACAATAGGGTCGAGATTTCCCCTCCGGAACAACTCGTCTGGTCCTTAAAACCTCAGAGCCGGCAACAGCTTTATTCCGCGCTCGCGCGAAGTCACGCGAATTTTCCTCAGTGCTTTCCGTTCAGATTTCCACTGGCCGGTATCGACAAGCACTTCCGGCATAGTGATTTGCCTTTCGCAGACATTGAGAAAATAAAAAGACTGACTTACACCAACTCCGGGTATCTTTGCTTCACGGATCTGGCCGCAGTAAAATCGGTCCTTTCTTCCAATGAATTCAAGGAGCTGATCGAAACGCTTTACGAGGTCCCTGCTTACATGTTGCGCCTGCACGTGATGCCGGATTCAGACATCGATGCTTTAGCCAGATACTGGGGCAAAGGAGGGCGAGAAAAACTCATTGCCCCATTATTAAATTCGCTCGCTAAAATTCCAGGTGGCGGTTCTTTGAATATTTCCTATTTCCTGCCTGATTTTGCTCGCATGCGGCTGTACACCTACCCCTATGCCTGGAACGACCCCAGTTTCTCCCGGCAGGATTGTTTTTTTACCTCGATGAATTTTTTCAACAAAACCGCCGATACGAACTTTTTCAATCGCCAGTACACTGCACGAGTCCTCCAGTCCGATTACGTTCAGATTGAACGCGACCCTTCTTTTGGTGATGTCATTGCCTTGTCCAGCGCCAAGGGCGAGATCTTTCATACGTGTGTTTATATTGCCGATAACTTTGTTTTCACCAAGAATGGCGCTGACCCGGAGCAGCCCTGGGTCCTGATGAAACTCGCGGACATGTTAATGCTCTATTATCCCACTGACAGGACCGGTCATCTTTCGTTCCTTCGGCGACGGGATGTGACCTGAATGAAATTCGCCATTTGCAACGAAATTTTTAAAGATTGGGATATCGAGAGAGTATTCGCGTATGGCGCGAAATTGGGGTACGGCGCGATTGAAATCGCGCCGTTTACATTAGCCAATTCGGTGATGGACATCTCCGCGGCGGAGCGTATCAAAATTCGCGATGCTGCGGCTCGCAACAACATTGTCATTGCGGGAATTCATTGGGTGCTTGTTAAGCCCGAAGGACTTTACATCAACCATCCTGACAGCAGCATTCGCGAACGCACCAGCCGGTATTTCTGCGACCTGGTGGATTTCTGTGCCGATTTGAACGGCAAAGTGATGGTGGTTGGCTCCCCGAAACAACGTAATATGCTTTCGGGAGTGTCGCAGCAACAAGCGCTTGATTGGGCAACGGGAACTTTTCGCAATGCAGTGAAGCAAGCAGAGGAAAGGCAGATTACCATCTGCTTCGAGCCATTGGCTCCCGCTGAAACCAACTTCATCAATACTGCGCATGACGCCTTGCAATTTGTGGATCGCCTGGAGTCCCCGCGATTTCAGATCATCCTGGATGTCAAAGCCATGTGCTCGGAGTCCAAACCGATCGCACAAATCATTCGTGAATCCTGGCCACACTTTGCCCACTTTCATGCGAACGATAAGAACCTGAAGGGGCCGGGCTTTGGTGAAGTTGATTTTCGACCGATCGCCGCTGCGCTTAGGGAGGTTGGGTATGAAGGTTTCGTTTCGGTCGAGGTATTCAATTTCGACGAAGGGCCGGAAATCATTGCGACAAAGAGTCTGGAGTATTTGCAGCGCGTATTTACTTGAAGGCGAGATAACTGGGCAACTTTTTAGGACTTTTCTCTTCGATCGGTTGACTGATTCCTGTCCCTTGCTTCCTTCTCGATCTCCTTAAGGGTGCTGTCGAACAGCTCCTTCTGTTGCTGACGGGTCCGGTGCTGAAGAGCGCGCAGATCACGCAAGGCCACGATGGCTGCCAACCCTGTTAACACAAAGCAGATCGCCCAATAGATCAGGAATGATACTTGCCTTAAATGGTTTTCCAAAACCGTTTGCCCGCAAATTAACATCGTAAGGGCGGCACCAAGCAGGAAACCTCCAAACAAGCGGCGTCGCGCGGTGGCATCGAGTCCCATTTCCAGAACTTAACATGCTAAAAGCAATTCCCAAACTCCAATCCCCGAACAAATTATCCAGGTTGATTTCCGTTTGGCTAAGCCAACGCAGCCGGTTACTGTTCGTCATGATCGACAAGAAGCCAACTTGAACCCTCCATTTGTTGAGGGGTTATGCTTGGCCACCGAGAAGGGAAATGAAACAAATTATGCCAAAGCGCCCTGAGAAAATGTTACCGTTGCTTTACGAGATTAATACTCGCTGCTGGTTGCGTGAGCTCTCGGAGGAGTCTGGTAGCTCTGTCACACTAGGGGATGTGACTCTGAAACAATTTGAGGAATGGCGGAATTATGGGTTCACCCACATTTGGCTGATGGGAGCGTGGAGCACCGGGCCACTGGCCCGTGCCCAGGCTTTGGCCCATTCTTCACTCCGGCAAAGTTATTCGGAAGCGGTGCCTGATTGGGCCGAAGAAGACGTGGCCGGCTCGCCGTACGCAATCGCCGATTATCGGATCTCCAGGACGTTGGGAGGAGATGAAGGACTCGAGAAGTTCCGCGCCAGACTCCATCAGCATGAAATGAAGTTGCTTTTGGATTTCGTCCCAAATCATTTGGGGGTGGATCACTCCTGGTTGAGCTCAGAGCCAGATTTGTTCGTGCAAAGCCCTGTTTCTGCGCCTGAAACCTTCGCGCAAAAAACAGAGCTCGGCACGTTCTGGCTGGCTCACGGCAAAGACCCTTACTTTGCCGCCTGGTCAGATACCGTGCAGATCGATTACCGGCGGGAGCAAACTCAGATCGCCATGGTCAAATTGCTTCGATCACTAGCGGAACGATGTGATGGCGTGCGGTGTGATATGGCCATGTTGTTACTAAAGGATGTTTTTGTAAAAACCTGGGAGCGGTTTCCGAGTTCATCCACCGCGAGCGCTTCTGAATTCTGGCAGGCGGCCATACCAGCCATTAAATCCGAGCACCCGGATTTTCTGTTTCTGGCCGAGGCTTATTGGGGAACGGAGTCACGATTGCTATCCCTCGGATTTGATTATACTTACGACAAAACTTTGTATGACCGACTCGTGAACCGCGATGCCAGAGGCGTTCAGGAACATTTGTTTGGCAGCGGTTTGGAACTGATAAAAAGGAGCGCTCATTTTCTTGAAAATCACGATGAACCGCGGATTGCATCGATCTTAACTCCAGCCGAGCATCGGGCGGCCGCGCTGCTTATTCTCGCGCTACCGGGAATGCGCTTTTTACACCAGGGCCAGTTGACCGGTGCGCGTCGCAGAGTGCCTGTCCAATTGGGGCGGTGCGGACGAGATGTTCCCCTAGTCGATATAGAAGCCATGTACGATCAAATGCTGACTGTCTTGAAAGGAACTGACGTGGGAGATGGCAAAGCCGAGCTTCTTCGGCCGCTACCGGCATGGGCCGAAAACCCCACAGCGCAGAATTTCATAGTGATTCAATGGCAGGGAGAGAATTTCCCAAAAGGAAATTTTCGTGCTTCGAACGCTGGAACTGCTGTCACCGGTTTTTCTCCCTCTCCTCTCCACGGGGAGAGGCCTTCCGGTGCCGATGCCGAGGCTCATAGAACGGTTCCGGATTTCACACTCGCAGTGGTAAACCTTGCTCCGCATCCCAGCCAATGTTATGTCCGGCCAACGGTCACGGAACTGGCTGCGCATCGATGGTCCATGAAAGATCTTTTGGGCGCGCAACAATTTGAACGGCCCGGCCAGGAATTAAAGGAGCATGGACTGTATCTCGATCTGCCAGCCCATGGCGCGCAGTTGTTTCACTTTAAGCCAATTTAACCACCTTGCTATATTGTAGCGCTTTCATTACCCGCGAAGCCCCCAATCCATTTCTGACCCTCTTTTCTAAATTTCGGATTTCATCACCTCCCTAACAGTCCGGTGCGCGACTATCAAGTGATTAGGGCCCTGGCATTTTCAATCCTTCAACAATTGCTTTCCTTTCGCGGGGATTGCGCAAACACTCCAACCACATGCCACCTGGTGCAAACAAGCCGGACTCGTTCGCAGCAGGCGCGCAGTTTCCGCCCACGTTGTGGAGCGTCGTTATGCGGGCCGGGCAGAGTTCCTCCGATCAGTCCCACGAAGCACTTGCCACGCTTTGCCGCGCCTACTGGTTTCCGTTGTACGCTTTCTTGCGCCGACAAGGAAAATCGCCGCCTGATGCCGAGGATTTGACCCAGGGATTCATGCTCCATTTGCTGGAGAAAGAAACCTTGAGCAGAGCGCGGCGCGAAAAAGGAAAATTCCGTTCGTTTCTGCTGGCATCTCTGCAATACTTTCTCGCAAACGAGCGCGACAAACAACTCGCTCAGAAACGCGGGGGGGGCGTGATATTCGTGGAATTGGATCAAAACACCGCGGAAAATCGTTACCAGGCAGAATTGACGGACGCGCAGGATCCCGCGCGGTTCTTTGATCGCCGCTGGGCAATGACGGTCCTCGACCGCGCGTTGAGCTGCCTGGAGGCCGAATACGCCGGTCCGGTCCGGTCCACGCGCTTTCAAGAATTGCGCGTGTTCCTGCTCGGCGAGCCGAAGGCACTCACGTACGCCGAGGTTGGCAAACGGCTCAAAGTCAAGGAAGGCGCGGTGAAAGTGGCGGTCCTCCGTTTGCGCCAACGTTTCGGTGAATTGCTCCGCGTCGAAGTCGCGAGCACCGTGGCTACACCGGCGGAGGTCGAGGAAGAGCTGCGCCATCTACTCGCGTCGTTGTCCGGGTAAAACATCCACGGCATCGCCTTCCTTTAATTTTTCCGGAAATGAGCGAGCCACCAAACTGTCCGGTCTGCGACACCCCGTTGCCAAGCGACGCGCCAAAGGGTCTCTGCCCGGCGTGTTTGCTAGGGCGGGCGATGGGCGGCCAAACAGACATCACGAAACCCCCGGCCGTGAATATCGAGATCCAGCGCTTCGGCGATTACGAACTGCTCGGCGAGATCGCGCAGGGCGGGATGGGCGTGGTGTATTACGCGCGGCAGGTCAGCCTTAACCGCACGGTCGCGCTCAAGCTAATCCGCTCCGGGCAGCTCGCCAGCGAAGCCGAAGTACAGCGCTTCCACAACGAAGCTGAGGCGGCCGCCAATCTCGATCATCCCAATATTGTTCCGATCTACGAAGTCGGCGCCCACGAGGGCCGGCACTACTTCAGCATGAAGTTGATGGAGGGTGGCACGCTGGCCGATTCGAGCGCCGAGTGCGGGGTGCGTGATGAGAAATGGCTGCGCCGGGTGGCGCAACTGGTGGCGACGGTCGCGCGCGCGGTGCATCACGCCCATCAACGCGGCGTGCTGCATCGCGATCTCAAACCGACAAACATCCTCCTCGACGAACAGGGCGAGCCGCATCTAACTGATTTCGGGTTGGCCAAACTGATTCAGGATCGCTCAAACGTCACGCAATCGCTCGCGGTGCTGGGCACGCCCGGCTACATGTCTCCCGAGCAGGCTGCGGGCCGCGTCAAACAACTGACAACAGCGGCGGACATCTATGGTCTTGGCGCGGTGCTATACGATTTGTTGACGGGGCGGGCGCCTTTCAACGGCGACTCTGCGCTTGAGATTCTCAAGCAAGTTCAAGAGCGGGAACCGCCGCACCCACAGAAGTTGAATCCTCGAGTCGATCGGGATTTGGCAACCATCTGTCTCAAGTGCCTGGCGAAACAGCCCGAGGCCCGTTATGCGACGGCCCAAGCGATGGCGGAGGATCTGGAGCGGTTTCTCCGGGACGAGCCGATTCAGGCCCGCCCAGCGCCTGTCATTGAAAAAATTGGACGCTGGTGCCGTCGCAAACCGGCGTTGGCGGCGGCTCTCGCCAGTGTGGCCCTGGCGTTGCTCGCGGGACTGGCCGGTGTCCTGTGGCAATGGCGACGGGCCGAGGCCTACGCGCAGAGCGAAACCCGTCACCGCCAGCGCGCCGAGGCGGCGTCGTTCCGGCTCACCTGTGAAAAAGCCGAAAACTTGTTCGACCAGGATCGGACGCCGAACGCGCTCGCCTATCTCGCGCGGCTTCTCCGCCAACATCCAACCAATGAGATCATCGCCGCCCGCATTCGGTCCGCCTTGAGCTTGCGCGGATTCAGCTTGCCGGTAGCGGCGTTGCAACACACGAACCGGATCACGTCGCTGCAATTCAGTCCGGACGGGCAGCGGGTGCTGACCGCTTCGATGGACGGCACGGCGCGGGTGTGGGAATCAGCGAATGGGCGAGAACTTGCGGTGCTGAATCATGACAAAGCGATTATGCTGGCCTCCTGGAGCCCCGATAGCCGGCGCGTACTCACCGCGTCGGCGGACAAGACAGCGCGGGTCTGGAACCTGGCCGCAACCGGAATGATCGCGAGAGCATCCTTCGTCACACTCGGCGCGCCACTCACCCACGCCGCCAGCATCGAGGTGGCGGATTTTTCTCCCCGCGGCGATCGGATCATCACCGGGTCGCGTGACAAGACCGCGCGCATTTGGGACGCCGAGACCGGGGGGCCGCTCACCGGACCATTGGTTCATTCCGGCGAATTACAGTGCGTGAAATTCAGCCCTGACGGAACTCGGGTCGTCACCGTCGCGGCTGGACGGATGGTCCGCGCTTGGGACGCGCGGGTCTGGAATGCTCGAACCGGAGCCCCCGAGGGCGCGGCCATCGTCGGCCAGCGCGGCACCGCGAGCGCCTGCTTCACGCCCGACGGCGGCCAGTTGTTGCTCGGATATCGCGCCTTTTTCGAAACCGGAACCGGAAAATTCCTGCGGGCCATTGAGGAAACAGCGGAACAGAATACCTATTCCGCGGAGTTCAGCCGCGACGGTCAGCGGCTGCTCACGGGTTCAGGGTATTTCGTTGCACGAATCTGGGATTGCCAAACGGGTACTGCGCTCTCGCCGCCGATGCGCCACGATAATTACGTGCTTTCGGCCGCGTGGAGTCCCGACGAACGATGCATCGTCACGGCCTCGCGCGACAACACCACGCGCATTTGGGACCAGGCAGGCCGTCCCGCAGGGGAATTGATGCGTCATCCGGGGCCTGTCTCATTTGCGGGCTTCAATTCGGCAGGCACTCGTCTGGCCACTCGCTCGCTCGGGAATCAGGCCTGGCTTTGGAGTCCCCGTTTGCACGTTTCGGAGTTTCCAAAGTTTCAACACGACGGACCGATCCTTTCCCTGCGATTCAGCAGGGACGGCCAGCGACTGCTCTCGACGTCGGCAGACAGGACCGCACGCTTATGGCACACGGACACCGGGCGGGCTGCGTTCAGTCCATTGGAACATCTTGGCTGGGTGGACTGTGCTGGATTCAGTCCCGACGAAAAGCTCATCGTCACCGCCGCGCAGGACGGGCGCGTGCTATTGTGGAATGCGGCCACCGGCCAATTAACTGGCCGCCCCTTCCAACACCGGGACCATGCTCGCTGGGCGGAGTTCAGTCCGGACGGGCGCTGGGTATTGACCGCCTCATTCGATTCAACCGCGCAGGTCTGGGACGCGGGCAGCAGAGAGCCGGTCGGCAAACGAATCCAACACCGCTCGCGGGTTCAACATGCGCACTTCAGTCCAGATGGCCGAAGGGTCGTCACGGCGTCTTCCGATCCCAGTGCGCGGGTTTGGGACGCGGCCACGGGCGAACCCATCAGCCCGCCGTTGAGCCACAGCCAGATGGTGCTGAACGCCCGCTTCACGCTCGACGGTCAGCGCGTGGTCACTGTGTCGGAGGATCGAACAGCACGGGTTTGGAATGCTTTTACGGGTGAACCCTTGACGCCTCCCATCAAACATTCAGATGGATTGCAACGTGGCTCGCCGGATTTCCATCCCGATGGGCGGAAGGTCGTCACCGCCGGAGGTAATAGCGCACTGATTTGGGACCTTACCACCGGCAAACCGGTCACGGAACCACTCACACATTCCGGCGTGGTGCGCGCGGCGGTGTTCAGTCCGGATGGAAGCCACGTAGCCACCGCCTCGGCGGACAAGACGGCGCGGATTTGGGACGCGGCGACGGGATTGGCGGTAAGCGATCCGCTGATCCACGAATCCTCGGTTGCGGTCGCCCAGTTCAGTCCGGATGGTTGCTGGCTGGCGACTGGGGATCAGAACGGCAACGTAACTTTGTGGGAAGTGCCTCGCGCGGAGAATCCGATTCCTGAATGGCTCGCTGATCTCGCCGTCGCCGCTGGTGGGTTGCGCTTCAACGCGGATAACACCCTGGAAGACGTGCCCATCGAAGAACTACTGCGACTGCGTCGAAGCCTGGAGTGCATGGCTGGAACGAACTCGTGGAGCGTCTGGGCGAAATGGTTTTGCGCTGAAAACGCCGTGCGCCCTTTCTGGCCATCTTTCCACGTGGCGCCTTCAAAGTGGGGAAAGTCCCAGAAAATCCAGACCTCCATCAAGCCTTGAACTTTCACCACGGCGGTTCACGATCCCACACCTTGTTCCACCCGTCCGAATCTGCCGCATCGCTTCGTGTAACTTTGACTGACAAATGCCGGTGAATGGGATGAAAGCGTGCGACCGGCCAAGAAAAAATCGGACGAAGCGCGGCATTGTCCCGTGTGCAACACCCGCCTGCCGGGAGACGCGCCCATGGGGCTTTGCCCGGAGTGTCTGTTCGCGCAAGCATTGGCGCAGAGTGTGACAGCGAAACCAACCCACACCCGACCGGAAAAATCCAAGCAACTTCCGCCGGCTGGTCTAAACCGCACGAAGACTTCTCGCAGCTCGACTTCCAAGCCACGCAAACGTGAAAATTCTCCGTAACCTTCCGAACAATTTTCCGGTGTAAGAAGTGAATCGGAATCATTCAGGCCATGAAAACAAACCCGTGTATCATATCGTCATATCGTTTCCTTCCTGCCGCAGGTTTCTTCCTCTGTTGGTGTTGCGCGCTGGCGCTGCGTGAGGACGCACGGGCCGTCACCAAAACCTGGGACGGCAGCAGCAGCTCCAGTTGGAGCATCGCCGCCAACTGGACGAACGGCGTCGCGCCCGTCAACGGCGATGGTCTGCTGTTTCCACTCGGCGCGGCGAATCTGGTCAACACGAACAACTCGAGCACGGTCACGAACTTCACGTTTATAACCATCTCTGGCTCGAATTACGTGCTCCAGAGCGGCCACTCCCTTTCCATCACCAACGGCCTGACCAACTCACCGGAAATTGCGAACACCAGCAACAACCTCTCCGCCGCTGTCACGGTGCGCGCTAATCAAACCTGGGCGAACGCAACCAAATCCATCCTGACGCTAAGGAGCAACGTTACGCTCTCCACCTTTCAACTCACGTTCGTTGTGGATGGAAGCGTTGCCGCCGAGGCAAACGTGACCGGCTCGGCCGGCTCCCAGTTCTTCAAGGATGGCGGGGGCCAGCTTGAACTCGACGGTGCGGCCAACTTCTTGCCGGACTTGCGAGTGCGGGACGGCACGCTGCTCGTGGACGGCGTACTGGCCGGCGGGCTGACTATTTCCAACGGCGCCGCGCTCATCGGCAGTGGCACCGTGCCGGCGTTCACGAACTCGGGCAGCGTCTCGCCCGGAGTCGGCAGCACGCCTGGCGTGCTGACAGTTTCGGCCGGCGGCGCCACCAGGTTCAATTCCGGCTCGCTCACGTTCCAACTTAACGGTCTTGTGCCCGGCACTGATCACGATCAGCTCAAAGTGTCCGCGCCGCCCGATTTAACAGGCGCCACCCTGGGTGTGGTTCGTGGGGCTGGTTTTTCCCCGCTGGTTGGCGACCGGTTTATTATCATCACCAACACCGGCGCTGCGGCGTTCACGACCACGTTTCTCGGCAAGCCGGAAGGCGCGGCGCAGACAAATGGCGGCGTCATTTACACGGTCAGCTACACCAATGGCAGCCGCAAAGATGTGACGCTCACCGTAGCGGGCTATAATTTCACTGGCATTACGCGCACGTGGAGCGGCGCGGGCACAAACAGCCTCTGGTTGAACCCCTCCAACTGGGTCGCCAACGTCGCGCCAAACCAAGGCGACAATCTCTCGTTCCCCATCGGCGCCGCGCGGCTCACGAACACAAACGACTTTCCGGCGGGCAGCATGTTCAATTCGATCAGTTTTTCTGGTTCGAACTATGTCATCAACGGCAGTTTGATCCTAATCAACACGAGCCTCACGAACACCCCGCCCGCCGCCACGGCCAACACGTTTGCTTGTCCGTTGATGGTGGTCGAGGATCAGACCATTATTTGCGCTTCAGGCACGCTCTTTCTGACTGGCAATATCAACATCCTCTCGCCTTCGGACCTCGGCTTCGCCGGCGGCGGCATGACGTTTGCGACAGGGGTCATCAGCGGTGACGGATCGCTTACTATCGTTAGCGCGGGCACGCTGGTTCTCTCGGCCAGCAACACCTTTGCGGGCACCGTCTTTGTGGATGGCGCCTTGCTGTTACAAGATGGATCGGCACTGGGATCAACCGCCGGCAGCACATTCGTCACCGGGACTTTGACTGTGCAAAACGGCATCACCGTGCCCGAACCCGTCACGCTCTCCGGCACGATCAACAACCAGGGTGGAGTCAACGCCTTCAGCGGCAACATCACGCTGAACGCAACTAACGCCACGTTCGCAATTGCAACCAACAGCCAATTGACTCTGAGCGGCGCGCTCACCGGGAGTGGCGGCCTCATCAAAATTGGCCCCGGCACTCTGAAGCTCGCTGGCACGAATGCGAACACATATGCGGCGGCGACTCTCGTCAATGAAGGCTTGCTGTTCCTGAACAAGACCGCGGGCACGAATGCCATTCCCGGAGACCTCATCATCGGCGACGGCCTGGGCGGAGTGAACGCGGATTTCGTGGAATTGTTATCCAATAACCAGATTCCAAATTCGGCGACCGTCACTATCAACAGTTCCGGGCGGCTGGATTTGAACGGCCTCGACGAAACTATTGGCCCGCTGACCATGGACGGAGGCACAGCCAGCGGGACGGGTGGAACCTTGACCTTGAATGGCGATGTCACCTGCGTGGCCTCGGGGGTGGCGGGGTTCTCCACCATCACCGGAAAACTATCTTTGGGTGGTGCCAACCGGACGTTCACGATCCTCACCAATCTGGGGGGCTCCGGGATGAACATTGCAGCAGTAATCAGCGACGGCAGCGGCCCTGGGGGACTGACCAAGGCTGGTGCCGGACCTCTGTTTCTTACCGCCGGCAATACTTATTCGGGGCCGACCATTGTCGCCGGGGGAACCTTGACCTTGACCGTCGCCGGCGGACTCGGTGCTATCGGCGGCGGAACCGTCGTGTCCAACGGCGTTACGCTCCAGGTCGCCGGTGGGATCACGGTGGACGAATCGAATGTGACGTTGTTTGGCACGCTCCAGAATCTTTCCCAGTCGAATTCTTTGACCGGCACCGTCACACTCGCCTCGAGCAATGCAACCGTCCTGGTATTCGGCGCTGATGTGCTGACGCTCAGCGGCGAGTTGACCGGCACCGGCGGGCTGGTGAAAGACGGATTTGGTCTGCTCCAATTTTCCGGCTCCGCATCGAACAGCTTTTCTGGAACAACCGCCGTAAATGAGGGCACCTTGTTGTTGAACAAAACATCCAGTGATAATGCCATTCCGGGCCCGCTGGTCATCAACGGCACCGTACGCTTGTTGCAGGGAGAGCAGATTGCCAACAGCGCACCGGTAACGATCAACGATTCCGGCCTGCTGGATTTGAATAATCTTAGCGATTTCATCGGCTCCCTCGCCGGCACCGCCGGGAGTAGCGTGGCCCTTGGCAGCGGATTGCTGACTCCGGGCGGGAATAATGCCTCGACCACATTCGCGGGCCTCATCAGCGGCACGGGCGGACTGCAGAAAATTGGTGCGGGCAGGTTGACACTGTCCGGCAACAATACCTACACCGGTCAAACCGTCGTGAATGGCGGAACCTTGTTGGTAAACGGAAACCAACCAGGCAGTCCGATCTTCCTGAACACAAGCACGACCCTCGGCGGCACCGGCACCGTCGGTATCATCCAGGCGTCCGTTTCCGCTTGCACCATCAGTCCTGGCGCCAGCCCGGGCATCCTCACCTCCAGCGGCGTGGCCATGCACGCATCGACCATCTACACCGTCGAACTGAACGGCACAAACGCTGGCAGCGGTTACGACCAACTCAACGTCGCCGGCACAGTCGATCTCGGGAACGCCGCACTTAGTGTATCCCTAGGGTTCACGCCGGTTCTAAGCAACAGTTTTACCATCATCAAGAACGATCTCGTGGATGGCATCACTGGCATATTCAGCGGCAAGCCTGAAGGCACGGTCTTCGCCATTGGCGCCGAGCAATTCCTTATCAGCTACGCCGGCGGTGATGGTAACGACGTCGTGTTGACCCAGGTGAGCAACAACAGCACCAACCGCCCGTCCCTGACGATTGAATCTATCGGACCGAAATCCGTGCGCCTGCTCTGGCCCGCCATACCCGCCGACTTTAGTCTCCAGACCAATAGCACGGTGGTTGGCGGCGCTTGGAATTTTGAACTCACCGTCCCCGTCGTAATCGGCACAAACAAAATCGTCACCAACATCATCAGCGATCCGCAGAAGTTTTATCGGCTCATCTGTGACTGAAATGGAAAAACGAAGTTGGCAGGACCGCGCGACTTTTAACGCCATTCTAGGTTCCCTTCACCCCCTTTGCTTGCGGGCTTGCATAAAGGGGAATGCCTGATGACCATCGATTATGCAATCAGAAACAGGTTTCCGAAGGCTTCTTGCCATCTTTGGGGTCGCCATCTTATCAAGCACTGGATCGGGCGATAGATTAACCGCAGCAGAGACACAAAAAGGCGCCGAGCAAGACCTGCTCTACGTTGCTGTCCCAGGGATACGTGATTACCTCGAATACGGCGGTCATGGTATTTTGGTCTTCGATATCAACAAGGGGCATCAGTTCGTCAAACGGGTTCCGTCTGCTGGAGTTGACGGATCGGGACACCCACTCAATGTGAAGGGCATAGCAGGTTGCGCGAAGACTCAACGTTTGTACGTGACCACGACCCGAACCTTGCTTTGTTTTGATTTGGTTTCCGAAAAGTTGCTCTGGGAAAAGTCGTACGAAGGCGGATGCGATCGCCTTGCCATTTCACCGGATGGGCAATTCATTTACTTGCCCTCGCTCGAAAGAGAACATTGGCACGTTGTCAATGCGCTCGACGGCTCGGTGCGAAAGAAAATTGTTACGAATTCTGGAGCCCACAATACGATCATTGGGCCGGATGGAAAGTTCGCGTACCTCGCAGGACTCAAGTCCCCGCTGCTCCGTGTCGCCGACACCAGCAAAGATGAAGTCGTCCGCGAAATTGGCCCTTTTGGAAACGTCATCCGGCCCTTCACCATCAACTCCGCGCAGACGCTTTGTTATGTGAACATCAACGAACTGCTTGGCTTCGAAATCGGAGATTTGCGCACCGGCAAAGTGCTGCACCGGATCGAAGTGGAAGGCTTTTCCAAAGGACCGACCAAACGGCACGGCTGTCCCAGTCACGGAATCGCATTGACCTTGGATGAACGAGAGTTGTGGCTTACCGATGCCTTCAACAGCCGGATCCACATTTACGATGCCAAAGCAAGTCCACCACAAAAGCTAGCCGACATCTCGCTTCGCGATCAGCCCGGATGGATCAATTTTAGCATCGATGGCCGCTATGCCTATCCATCGACTGGAGATGTGATTGACGTGAAAACGCGCAAGATTCTCGCAAGCTTGACGGATGAAAAAGGAGCGGCCGTCCAGAGCGAAAAAATGTTAGAAGTGGATTTCGCCGGAGGGAAGCCGGTACGAGTGGGAAACCAATTTGGAATAGGAAACGTCCGTCAGTAGCCGACGAGGTCGGAGGTCGGAACTCAGAGACCAGAGGTCGGAGGTCTTCCCGCCAAGCTTTACTTCTTGGCGACGGCCTTGGCAACGGCCTCTTCAAGGTCTTCACCACGCAAGCCTTTGCCGATGATTTTTCCTTCTCCATCCAGGAGATAAGTCATGGGAATGCTCTGCACGCCATACTTGACCGCCAATTTGTTGGACCACATCTTTCCATCGAAAAACTGTTGCCATGACATTTTTCTCTCCTTGGTGAAACCCAGGAGTTTTTCTTTGTCCTTGTCGAGGCTAATTCCAATGATGTCAAAGCCTTCATTGTGATGCTTCTTATAAGTTTCCAAAACGTTGGGCAACTCACCGACGCACGGGCCGCACCAGGTCGCCCAAAAGTCAATCATTACCACTTTGCCTTTGTATTTGCTGATTGAGATAGGTTCGCCGGCCACATCCTTTTCGGCAAAATCAGGGAACTTCGAGCCTTCCACCAGGGCCCGCGAGATCTTTTTAGTTTCCTCCTGCTCTTTGATCGAAGCTAACATTTTGTCAGCGCTTTTCGCCTGTTGCGTTTCGGGAAAATCACGCTTGATTTGCTCGATGATCGCCGTGCCCTTGTCCACCTTGTCAAACACCTGAAGGTAGAGCATAGCCTTCATAAAAGGAATTTGAGCCACATCATCCGTCTTTTCGTCTTTGTGTTTGGCAAGCAAATCATCAAAACCTTTTAATTCGTCCGAAAAGTCCCCCTCGGTCCTTTTTCCGTCGCTGATTTTCCCCTGGACCCGTGTGATCAGCTCTTTGAGTTCAGTAGCTGCATCCGTTTTTTCAGCAGCCGCACAGAGATGATTGGTCAACAAGATTGCGGCGGCGAACAGCACCGCCAGGAGCTTAATTTTCATTTTTGAGTGAAGTGCAGTAAATATATGCTATGGACCACCAAAGCACGACATAGCCCGTTCTGCAAGTTTTATCGGGTTCATTGACGTGACCAAAAATGGGGCGTATGCTCCGGAGTATGAATATTCTGCTGCTCCTGGTTGGCTGTGGAATTTTGTGGATTCTCTGCTGGCCGCTGCTTTTGATCCTGGCAATGCTCATGCCCATCTTCTGGCTCTTAAGCATCCCATTCCGGTTGGCAGGCATCGTGCTGGAAGCCACCTTGGCCCTGATTCGCGCTATTTTGTTTTTGCCAGCACGAATACTGGGAAGCCGGCGCTTGTGAAGCGCTTAGTCTGAGCGCAGTTTGTTCCTTTTGTGCTCTGCATAGCTCCCCTCTTTCGTTTTTGTCTTCCTACCGCTTTATTTTTTTAGCGCCTCTTTCGCCCATGTATCGCGCAGCGTGATTGTACGGTTAAATATCACTTTTTGAGCCGTAGATTCTTTGTCGAGAGTAAAGTATCCAAGACGCTCGAATTGATAGCGCAGTTGGGGAACCGCAGCCGCCAGGCCTGGTTCGCATTTCGCGGTTACCACTTCGAGAGAGTGCGGGTTTAAATGCCTCTTGAAATCTCCATCCGCATCGGGCTCTGGCACGGTGAATAGACGCTCGTAGAGGCGAACTTCAGCTTCGAGTGCGTGACCAGCACACACCCAGTGAATGGTGCCTTTCACTTTTCGACCTGCTGTCGGTCCTCCTGTTTTGCTGCCCGGATCTAGCGTACAGCGCAGCTCCCTCACACGACCGGCTTCATCTTTCAGCACTTCATCACACTTAATGATATAAGCATACTTGAGCCGCACCTCGCCGCCGGGACGAAGACGAAAGTATTTTGGAGGCGGCGTTTCCATAAAATCATCTTGTTCAATGAACAACTCTCCGCTGAAAGGAAGCTTTCGCGTTCCACTCGCAGGATCTTCTGGATTGTTCACGGCATCCAACTCTTCAGTTTGATTAGCTGGGTAGTTGGTAATAACGACTTTGATGGGGCGCAGCACAACCAAACGCCGAAGAGCGTTTTTATTTAGATCCTCTCGAATGGCGTGTTCCAGCAGCGCGACGTCCGTCAACGCGTTGTACTTGGTAATGCCAATGTTATACGCAAAGTCGCGCAAAGCTTTCGGCGTGACGCCTCGCCGCCGGAGACCTGAAATCGTCGGCATTCTTGGATCGTCCCAGCCACTGACCAGATTTTCATCCACCAACTGCATCAGCTTTCGCTTGCTCATCAAAGTATAACCAAGGCTAAGCCGGGCAAACTCGTATTGACGCGGCAGGGACCGGGGCAAGCCCAGGTTCTCCAGAATCCAGTTGTACAAGGGCCGGTGCACCTCAAATTCCAGCGTGCAAATGGAATGCGTTATCCCTTCGATATAATCGCTGAGGCAATGGGCAAAATCATACATTGGATAGATGCACCACCTGTCACCGGTGTGGTGATGCGTCGTATGCCGAATCCGATACAACAGTGGGTCGCGCAACCAAAGGTTCGGCGAGCTCATATCGATCTTTGCACGGAGGGTCCGTGCTCCATCCGAAAACTCGCCGTTCTTCATCCTTGTGAAAAGGTCGAGACTTTCGGCGACTGACCTCTCACGCCAGGGGCTGTTTTGTCCCGGACGGTCAGGTGCACCTCGGTATTTATCGGTATCTTCGGGTGAAAGGTCGCACACATACGCCAGGCCTTGCTGGATCAATTGAACGGAGTACTCGTAAAGCTGCTCGAAATAGTCTGAGGCATAGAAAGGTTCGAGCGGGCTTGTGGATGCTTGCGACAAGGACGAGGCGGCAAGATAGAAATCATTTTTCCCATTCACCTTCTGGGTTTCGGGTGTTGCCCTTTTGGTTTTCAGGCCCAGTTGGTCCGCAGCCCAGCCGCCTATCAGCCAGCACACATCCTCGTAGATGGAATCTACATACTCCACTTCTTCCTTAGCCGGGTTTGTATCATCGTAACGCAAATTGCAAACACCGCCGAATTCCCGCGCGATTCCAAAGTTAAGACAAATGGATTTTGCATGTCCGATATGCAGATAACCATTTGGTTCCGGAGGGAAACGTGTTCGGATCTGGGGATATTTTTTTTCAGCAACATGCTGCGCCACAATTTCGCGAATAAAATCCGATGGGCTGGGACTGGCCTCAGGTGACGCCTTTGCTTCGGGACTCACATTAACGTTGCTCATAAATTCGGTCCCAAAAGTAACAGGGAGCATGGGCAATGTCTATTTGCCGTAATAACCATTGCTACCACTGCACGGAGCCGATGTGACCATCTTTTGGAACAGTCACAAAACCAGCTCTCGACGGCACCCATCTGTTCAACGCGAGCTTGCACCTTGACCAGGTTCAGTTAAATTCCGCCCGAAGAATCAATTACCGTCCTTTCGTTCGTTAAGTTATTCGACTGCTTGAAAGCCAGCATGCCTCGCGAAACTAAACAAGAGAAAGCGCTTCGCGTGAAAAAGATCATCGCTGAGCTTAAAAAAACTTATCCCGATGCGCATTGTGAGTTGAATTATACCAACCCGCTCGAATTGTTAATCGCGACGATTCTTTCCGCCCAATGCACGGACAAACGGGTTAATATGGTGACTCCGCAGCTTTTCAAAAAATTTCCTTCCGCCGCGGACTATACCGCCGCGCCAGACGCTGAGTTGGAGCAGGCCATCAAGTCCACGGGCTTTTTTCGGAACAAAACCAAAAGCATCAAGGCAGCCACCGCTGCAATTGTCGGGCGGCATAAGGGTGAGGTGCCGCGCACAATGGAAGAGTTAGTCGAACTGGGCGGAGTGGGCCGCAAGACTGCAAATGTGGTCCTTGGCAACGCTTTCAATATAAACGTTGGCGTGGTGGTGGATACCCATGTGGCGCGATTGTCAGCACGCCTGGGTCTGACTCGCGAGACGGATCCGCAAAAAATTGAGCAGCAGCTCATGCAACTTGTTCCACAAGACCAGTGGACCCTCTTCAGTCACTGGCTCATCTGGCATGGCCGCCGTCGCTGCTCCGCGCGGAATCCAGATTGTCCCGGCTGCGAGCTCAAAGCGCTTTGCCCGCGCATCGGAGTTCCGAGAGCTATCTCGAGCCCAGCCTGAATCACTCTGCACTTGCTGCATGGCAACGGAAGTTCAAACCTGGTCATTGCTCGAATCTGGTCCCGGGAATGCGGCATACAACATGGCGCTGGACGAAGCATTGCTTGAAGCAGGGACGCAACTCAAACACCCGATCTTGCGGTTTTATGGCTGGCAGGAACCGGCCGCTTCCTTCGGTTATTTTCAAAAGTATTCAGACATCGAGCGAAGTACCTTATTGCGGCCACTTGTGCGGCGGCCAACCGGCGGCGGCCTGGTTCCGCACGACTCCGATTGGACCTACAGCATTACTTTCCCAACCATCCATGAATGGTATTCCGTTGCGGCTACTGAGAGTTACTGTCGCGTGCATCAATGGATTCAAGCATCCTTCGCCACGTTGAAACTTGTCGTTGACCTAGCCAATAGCTGCCGCGACGCCCAAACAGGTGAATGTTTTATTGGTTACGTAAAAAATGATTTGCTCTGGCAGGGACGAAAGATAGCCGGGGCAGCGCAACGACGCACCCGCAGCGGCTTATTAATTCAAGGCTCGGTCCAACCACCTCCCATCAGCTTAAGTCGAACTCGATGGCATCAGGCAATGTGCGACTCAGCTTGTGAGCGAAACATTAACTGGAAAAACTTTGAAATAACGCAAGCCCTCAGAAAACGCGCAGAGCAGTTAGCGATTCAAAAATACTCCGAGGACACCTATACTAAAAAAAGGTGAAGCAGACCTGCTTCTTGGGCTGGCGAAGTGTACAAAAAAAACCAGCGCCAAACGAGCCGCTGGTCGGGTTAGTATAAGAAATTTGAAAAAGGCCGCTCCGTTGATTCTTACCTAATATACGGAACCGCCATGCACTTCCAGCATCGACCCGATGCAGAAATCGCAGGGTTATTTTGCTTCATTACTGTCAAACTTCAATCCGGTGTAATACGGATTTTGCCCAGGATAACTACTTCCCTGCCTTCCCTGTGAGACCTTCCTTCTGCAGAGCGGTGAATACCTCCTGGTCATTGAAATCGCCAGTGACCTCAAACGACTCTGCCCCTTTGGTAGCCGTATGCTCTTTCACGCCGGGGACCGACTTAAGCGCGTGATCCACTGCTTTGACGCATTTGGCGCAACAAAGATGCACGCCCTCGACATGCATGGATTGTGTCTGAGCGCCTTTCGCACCTGTTTTGGCCTCCATCTTGATGTTCGAATCACTGCTCTTTCCAAAGTAACCAGCCTTTAACAGCGCAGTAGCGCCCTTTTGGATCAAAGCGGAATCCGCCCCGGTTAAGGTCACCGTTCCGGCAGCTTGATCTGCTGTAGCCGTAACGCCTGAAACCGAACCAACAGCTTTCTCGGCGCCGGTTACACAACCTTTGCAGCAAAGGTGAACGTTGCTGATTTTTACCTCATCGGCTCGAACGGATAGGCTCAAGCCAACCGCGGCAGTGATGGAGAGAATAATGATTTTCATAAGCAGATTTGTATTTTGTTTATAGCTACTTGAGCCATTCCAATCTTTCCCGTGCCTTGGGTCAAGAAGGTAAAAGCGCAAGTTTTTGACGCCGTGACTGCGATTTAATCACACTCCAAGCGCAAGTTCACCTTCCCCCGGTCAGCAACTGGTGGGCACTTCCTGCAGCACCTCGAGGCAATGCGGGATTGCGCCAACGACGAATCCAAGGCATTCCACTGCCCCGCTCGGTTTTCCGGGAAGGCAAATCACTAATGCCTTGTCGACAACTACTGCCAGGTTTCGCGAAAGAATCGCATTTTTTGTCAACTTCATCGATTCAATTCGCATGATCTCGCCAAAGCCCGGTAATTCGCGGGAGGCAATCCCTCGAACTGCTTCCGGTGTGACATCGCGCTGGGCGACACCAGTCCCGCCAGTAGTCAGGATGAGATGACAGCCTTTGGCAATTTGTGCGCGAACGGCCCGTTGAATATCACTCTGTTCATCTGGAACAAGGGTCTCCGCAGTGATCTTCCAGCCATAATTTTCCGCCGCTTTTTTAAGGGCCGGGCCTCCCAGATCATCGTATAAACCTTTGGAAGCACGGTCCGAGATGGTAATAATTCCCGTTTGGATTTGCATTGGCTTCGGGCTCATTTTTTGGTTTTCGACAGCAAACAGATTTCAGTGATTCGCATCGTTTTATCCACGGCCTTGCACATATCATAAATAGTCAGGGCCGCGATGCTGACAGCGGTGAGCGCCTCCATTTCAATGCCGGTTTGAGCCCCGATCTTTGCTGAACCGTATATGACGATTCGATCCTGGCTTTTCGGGATTTCAAACTCAACCTCGCAATGGGTCAGATTGAGGGGGTGGCAAAGCGGGATCAACTCGCCGGTTTTTTTGGCGGCGAGTATTCCTGCCAGACGCGCCGAGGCAAGGACGTTTCCTTTGGCAATTGCTTGTTTTTGGATGAGCTTCAGCGTCGGCTTTTGCAAACGGATTTCGCCGCGCGCCATGGCCTCACGGAGCATCACCGGCTTGGCCGAGACATCAACCATGTTAAGTTCGCCGCGAGGGTCGAGATGTGTCAATCGTTTCATCGTGGGTTGATGATCAGGCCGCGTGTTCAAATAAAATCATGCCGGTCGCGCCTACGGCTTCTCACCCGACTCCACGTTTTGCTTCCATTGTTGCACCACCGCCCGCATCTGCTCGGCTGCATTGAGCTTTGGTTTCACGTGTTTGAGACTATACCACGGCAGCATGCCCAGCAAATCGGGCGTGACAAGTATCTGTCCGTCGCATCCTTCTCCCGCTCCAATGCCGATGGTTGGAATGGGCAAGCGCTCGGTAAGCTCGAGGGCCACGGGTTTGGTCACCAGTTCCAAAACAACCGCAAAGGCCCCGGCTCGGGCCAGCGCATCGCTATCAGCCAGAAGCGCCTCATGTTCGGGAGGGTTCTTGCCTTTGACCCGATAACCACCCTCCTCCAATACATGCTGTGGGAGCATCCCCAGGTGCCCCAGGAACGGAATGCCGCTGTCAATGATGGCTCGGACTTGAGGCAAAATCTCGCGGCCACCCTCCGCCTTCACCGCCTCAGCGCCGGCGTTCACCAATCGCTTCGCATTGGCAACCGCGCTCTCGACGGTTTGATAGCTCTTATAAGGCAGGTCAGCCGCCAGCAATGCACAGGGTTTCGCCCGGCCCGCGGCCCGGACATGATGCTCCATTTCCGCCATCGTGACGCACGTCGTATCTGGATAGCCCAGGACCACCATGCCCAAGGAATCCCCGACGAGAATTAACGGAATCCCCACCTCGTCCAGCAACCGCGCCATAGGAAAATCGTACGCGGTGAGGGCCGCAATTTTTTCGCGCCCCTTCATTGCCCGAATCCATTCAGCGTCAATTTTTGGCCGGGTCATAACCGTCATACGTTTGTAACTCGGTGCAGAATCTGAAGCTTAATCCAAAAAAGCCGTTAAAGGACTGGTCGCGCTGGCGGTGTCTTGCGCAGTGGCAATCCCGCATTCAAACGCGGTGCGGCCAGCCTCGACAGCAAGCTTAAAAGCAACGGCCATTCGGTTGGGATCGTTTGCAACAGCGATTGCGGTGTTGACCAGAACCGCATCGGCTCCCATTTCCAAAGCCTCGGCCGCGTGGCTGGGCACGCCCAGCCCGGCGTCAACGACAACCGGCACAGTGGCTTGCTCGATAATAATTCGGATTTGATCCCGTGTTTGAATGCCTCGATTTGAACCAATCGGTGAACCCAGCGGCATCACCGTGGCAGCGCCTGAATCCTGCAGACGTTTGGCGAGGACTGGATCGGCGTTGATATAAGGTAATACCGTAAAACCTTCTTTCACCAGCATCTCAGTGGCTTTGAGAGTCTCAATCGGATCAGGCAACAGGTAACGAGGGTCTGGATGGATCTCGAGCTTGATCCATTTGGGAAGTCCGGCAGCGGCAGCCAGGCGCGCCAGCCGAACCGCCTCCTCGGCGGTTATGGCTCCGCTTGTGTTTGGCAACAACAGGAATCTCTCGGCGTCAATGAACTCCAGGATGTTCGCAAAGGGGTCCTTTCCGCCGGTCAAATCCGCCCGCCGCAATGCCACGGTGACAATTTCTGCCCCGCTCGCATCGAGCGCATCGCGCATCGCCTCCGGCGAAGAAAATTTGCCGGTTCCCAGGATAAGACGCGAGCGAAAGGTCCTGCCTGCAATCTTCAGCGGTTGATACAACGACACGTTAAAAGTGATAATCGAATGCGACGCTCACCGCATGGGTTTGCGTTGCGCCAAAACGCATTCGGTCGGAGATGGTGTTCGAGGAGAACTCCGCCTTCCAATCCGCGCCATCAGCATGAAAGTAATGATATTCCACACTCAAACCCATTCGATCATTCAGCTTGAAACGCAAACCACCATAACCGTGATAAGCAAAAATGGCATCGGCTGCCGAGCCATGCATTCTCGTGCCTCCGATTTCAATATGTTCGGCATCAATCACAGCGAAGGAAACGCCAGCGCCACCCCCAATATACGGACGGACACGGTCCCAAATCGGGCATTGAAGGCGAATACCACCCAATAGCGGTATGTTTGAGAACACCGCATCGACACGCTCAGCATCTGTAACAGAGTCGATATTATTGGCCATAATACCACTTTGAACCTCCCCCGCGAACCAATCCGTGAGCTGGTAACCGACACCAACGCCGAAACGCACTCCTGGATCAAATTTTACTTTGCTGCCCGGCGCCAGGCTCTCACCAAAAAACTCCTTCAGATCGGCATCGTGAGTCCAATTGCCTCCCAGATCACCCTTGACATAAAGCTTATCGACTTGGGCATGGGCTGCCGATGGTGAGAAGAAACTCAGACTGCTACAGACCGCGAGTAATGTTACGTAATATAATCTCATATTATGACCTTTCTTCCGAGTTCATGATTTGTTCGCCACTCTTCGTTTCGAATAAGGGTTTCGAGCTTTGTTGTCAATGAATAGTTCTCTTGACTGCAGGCAGATAATCCGCTAATAAGTGCTTACTAGACGCATTCTTTCAATAGCATGAAAACCGCTGTTTTGGTCATTCTTGGATGGTTCTTCTGTTCGACAGCAGCTTTTGCGCAAAATTATTCGATCGATTGGTTTACCATCGCTGGCGGCGGCGGGACCAGCACCGGTGGTGTTTATTCCGTTAACGGCACGATCGGCCAGGCTGATGCCGGCCACATGAGTGGTGGTAATTATACACTCGATGGCGGATTTTGGTCCATCGTCGCTGCGGTTCAGACGCCCGGCGCCCCCTTATTGCGGGTGGTCCGGAGCAGTACCAATACGGTCATCGTGGCGTGGCCTTCATCGGCCACAGCATTTTCCATCGAGCAAAACTCTACACTGACCTCAGGGAGCTGGACCACAGTCACAAACACTCAATTTGTGGTTGGAAGCGAAAAACAGGTGATCGTCGCCCCACCCGTAGGCAACCGTTTTTACCGACTGAAAAGTCCCTGACCCTGCCGTCTGCCGGTCCTCTGACTTCCGCCCTCCGCCCCCCTGCCCCCCATCCTCACAGGCTTTTCGCCATAATAAATTCGTAGATCTTCCCGTCGAAAAAGAGCGCATAGAGTTCTCCGTCCCGATCTTCGGCAAAGCTGGCAATGGCGTGGAGCGGATTCGGCTTTACCAACTCGCCATGAGTCGTGACCTGTCCGTTTTCGTAGCGTAAACCCCAAACGGTGCCCATGCTAAAATCGGCGTAAACATACACTCCGCGCAACGAGGGCAGCTTCTTTCCACGATAAACATAACCGCCCGTGACACTGATCCCGGGAGTATGATCCGGAAATTTGCACTCGGCGGACAAGCCACGATTGTGCGGATACTCAATGACCGGATCGAGCGGTTTGCCTTGCGGTTTTTGATGTTTAAAGTCATGGAAACCTTCGCGCGCGCTCCACCCGTAATTGCCTCCCTTTACAATCAAATCGATCTCTTCCCATTTCTCCTGACCGACATCCCCAGCCCACAGGTCGCCCGTTTCCCGATCGAAACTCATCCGCCAGACATTGCGCAAACCGTACGCCCAAATCTCAGGCCTCAAACCTTCCGGGTGAGTGTCGAACGGATCGGCCGTGGGATTTCCATTTTCATCCTTGCCGACAAAGGGGTTGTCCTTTGGAATGCCATAAGGAAGCTTCCCCGTCCGGGAATTCACGTCCAGCCGGAGGATTTTGCCAAGCAAGTGATGCCCGCTTTGTCCCACATTGTGCGGATCGTTGCCCGCCCCGCCATCGCCCAGGCTCCAGTAAAGAAAGCCGTCGGGACCGAACACCAATGTGCCCCCGTTATGATTCCAGTAAGGATGAGGTATTTCCAAAAGAATTCGTTCGGTTGACAGATCCGCTTTGTTCGAATCTGCTTTCGAACTGCGCAATTCGCTGAGCACGCAACGCTTGGGTGATTGCTGCGAGTAAAAGATATAGAAGAGCCCGTTGGATTTAAATTGCGGGTGAAAGGCAAACGCGAGCAATCCCTCCTCATTTTGCACCAACGGTTTCCGATCGGTTATGTCGAGGAAAGTTTGCATTTCCGCAGATTTTCGGCTGGGCGGAAGCACAAACACCTTTCCATTCTGTTGCATCACAAAGAAGCGCTTCGTCTCATCGGGTGCTTCTTCCATCCAAAGTGGCCGGTCGAACTTTAAATCGGTGAATGCGAGTTTAAGTTCCAGGGAAGGAAATGGAGCGGACGCGAACGCGATCTGCCCTGTTACAAGAGGCAAAAAACGGATGAACAATCGGAGATTTGAATTGTGCCACCAGGAACAAAGTTCACGCTTCATGCTCGCAGCTTATCCAAAGAGGACGCTCCTTGCACAACCGAATTGTTGGCAGGAAATATTTTAGTCCAGGTCGAGAACTGGATCAGAGTTTAAGATTCAGATCGGTAACGGCGCCGAGGGAAGCGGAGGTGACGGCGCTGGCATATTTGGCCAGAACGCCGCGGGTGTATCGCGGCTTCGGCGCGCTCCAGGCTTTTCGCCGAGCGTTCAATTCTGCAGCGGAGATCTCAAGATTAAGCTGCCTTTTCTCGGCATCAATCGTGATAGAATCCCCGTTTTTCACCAGCGAGAGCGGGCCACCCGCATAGGCCTCTGGCGTAATATGGCCCACAACAAACCCATGACTGCCGCCCGAGAAACGTCCATCAGTGATCAGCGCCACTTCCTTGCCCAGCCCTTTGCCCATAATCGCAGAAGTAGGCGAAAGCATTTCTCTCATGCCAGGTCCACCCCTGGGCCCTTCATAGCGAATGACGACCACGTCGCCTTTGACGATGCTGTCATTCGAGATTTTTTCCAATGCCGCTTCTTCGGAGTTGAATACGCGCGCCCGGCCAGTAAAGCGAAGCCCTTCTTTGCCGGTGATTTTTGCGACCGCGCCCTCCGGCGCCAAATTGCCGTAAAGAATAACCAGGTGGCTGTCCTTTTTGATGGGATCGTTCAATGGATGGATAATGGTTTGGCCATGAGGATACGGGCCTACATCGCGCAAAGTTTCCGCCATGGTTTGACCCGTAACGGTGAGAACATCCCCATGAAGCAGACCGGCTTCGAGAAGCGTCTTCATCAAGGGACGAATGCCGCCAATTGCGACCAACTCAGACATGAGGTGTTTGCCGCTGGGCTTGAGATCCGCCAGCACCGGAACCCGCTTGCCCACGCGAGTAAAATCATCAATATCCAGTTTTACCTTTGCGGCATGAGCAACCGCGAGCAAGTGCAACACCGCATTCGTGGAACCACCCAGCGCTATCACAACAGTGATCGCATTCTCAAAGGCCTTTTTCGTCATGATATCCAACGGGCGGATGCCTTTTTCCAGCATGTTTACGACCGCAGCTCCGGCCCGGCGGCAGTCTTCTTTTTTCGCCTCGGAGATTGCGTTTTGGGCCGAACTGTTCGGCAGGCTCATGCCAAGAGCCTCGACTGCGCTGGCCATCGTATTGGCGGTGTACATTCCGGCGCAGGAGCCGGGACCCGGAATGGCGCAGGCTTCGATGGCCTGAAATTGTTGGTCATTAATCCTGTTATTTGCATGCGCTGGAATCGCTTCGAAAACTGAAACAATATCGAGTTTTTGGTTCCCGCCGTTGATGCACCCCGGCAAAATGGTGCCGCCATAGACGAACACCGCCGGACGATTCAGTCGCGCAATGGCCATCATCGCCCCGGGCATATTTTTGTCGCATCCGCCCAGCGCCACGAATCCATCCATGCCCATGCAACCGACCACTGTTTCGATGGAATCGGCGATCACTTCACGAGAAACCAGCGAATATTTCATTCCCTCGGTTCCCATCGAGATTCCGTCCGAGATGGTGATGGTGTCGAAAATGATCGCCTTCCCACCGGCATCATTTGCGCCGGCTTCCGCGATGCGGGCGAGTTGATCGAGATGCATGTTGCACGGCGTGACCATGCTCCAGGTTGAGGCAATGCCAATGATCGGCTTGGTAAAATCTTCGCGCTTGAACCCTACGGGATAGAGCATCGCGCGGCTTGGCGCTCGATCAGGGCCATCCAGGACAATACTCGAGTGCGCGCGCAGGATGTTCGGCCGTTTAGTGCTTCTCCGAGAGCTGGTCAGGGTGCTTTTCATTTCGGTCTATTCTGACCAAATAAGCTAATGACTGACAAGAAGGAAGCCAGCGACACTCCGCCGGACAGTATTCGGGCGTGTCAAAATGTGGGCACCCAAGCGCGGCCCGCATACGTGCGGGTAAAGAGCTTGGCCAAATACCTCATATTGACTAGCCCATTGATAAAACCCATCCGCTTAATGACAGCCGCATGCCTCATGTACTCCTCTGCGTGAGCCTTGACCACATCGTAACCCCTGTTGTGACAAGCAATAATAAACTTAGTCTTTGGGCTCTTAGCTGATGCTTCCTCAAGAACGGCATGCGCGGGTATGGCCTCCATGAAGGCCCCGGCTAGCATTGCTGCTACATGCGGAGGTGCTCCGTCGGCACGCAAGGCGGCCGCGTTCTTCAAAGTAGAGCGCACCGGGATTTGCCACTCGACTACGGCAAGCGGCGGTTGGCGTGCCGCTAAGGCGGATAAGAAATCTTCCTTGAACTCAACCTCTGCTATCTCCAAACCGAAATCGAGGTGCGGCAGTACTGACTGCCGAATCCGCGTGCTGGATTCTTCTCCGCAGACTACAAGACATTCTGATGAGCTCATTGCCTTCGTGTACTCGCCCAACGTTCGCGGTCAGGCAGGGCGGGACGAGCGCGTTCGATTGTCAACAGAGACGGAATCCCGCCCTTGCCTTGAGCACACTTGTTCGGCGATGATTTCATCTTTTGGTCTGTGTCTCAATCTGCGTGGAGCGCCTGGACGAGCAAAGCTCCGGACAAACTGCGGATGCGGTCACGTTCACCGACCGCAATCCGAACTGGCTCTCCAGAAGCCATCTTAGCATTGAAGCAAAACTCCTCAAGCGTGACATCGCAGTTGACCCATGCCTGCGTGATCGTGATCCCTGAAATTGAGGCCAGCGCATTGCTGACGCGATTGAACTCGCCGTAGTATCCAAACTGGTATCCGTGATTCGTGCCTGAATCCCAGCGATACCAGAAAACGAATCCGACGAAGACCACAGCCACCGCTGAGAGGATGAGGATGAGCTTCTTCATGCGCGCAAGATTGCCGAACGCAGAGCACAGCCACGCCGGGCCAATGATGCCACGAGTGCGGCGAGACGAACTACCGGCGTTGGCTGACGCGACGCGTTAGCTTTCTGATTAATGAACCGGCAAGTGTAAAAACGCATAAACAAACAGACCAGCCAGCGAAGTTGATGCGAGGATCTCAACAACTAAGCTGGAAACTGCCCAAACTCGCCATGTGTCCGAAGTGGTCGCTGTAATCACTAATACCACCATCAACATAAGCGCGTTAGCAAAACCGAGACCAATGGCTGCCATCAACACCAAAGAAGACATTGGCATCTTGTCTGGAAACTTCGCAGCACAAGCAAAGCTCCCTAGCGTGGCGAGCAGCACAAACCAACTGAAAATGGTAGTCCGCTTGAGAGCACTCATGGTGGATGGCACAGAGCTAACCGAAAGCCGAGCGCAGCCCCCGGACACAGCGCATCGATAAACCCGGACGCAACAAATCCCCCAGCGCGTCCGTAAACGAGAAGTGACGGCGACTGTCGGCTCCGGACCTTTCGTTATGATCCCGCATGTCTCTGTCTCCGAATGCGCCGATGAATGTGTCTGGCGCAAGATAGTATCAGGTACGAAAGAAGGATAGAAACAACAAGGGCGGCGAGACTACTAGCCGCAGCTAACGGACCGGGTACAGGCTCTCCATTCGTGAACCAGGGCGCCTTGCCAACGAAGTGCACACGTATACCGCTATCGTAACCGGCTCTGCCGTGCACCCACCAAACCATGCCGGCCAGTGTAACCCGGCCAATTACCGCCAAAAGGAGCACGAGGGCCAACATGATCACCAAGCCCCAAAACAGCTCGTCCCAAGCCGAAGACGCAGATGGCTTGCCGCTAGAACAGGTCGTGCTGGGTTGTTCCATAACGCTTGCACTCAGGAAGGGCGCGTCGGAGGCGTCCAACATGAACCCAGGGTGTGGCCGCGCGGTTGCTCGTTACGCCTGGTCATCATAATCTGAATCTTCCGGTATCCATCCATCGGGTCAGCGCCACAAGCAATGCAAACGCCGCGTGCCCAGCCAGATAGTACGGTGAACTGGGCAACTTGAGAATGCCGCGAATGATTATGTGCGCTGTTATATACACAAACCACAGACCGACAACGAAGCGTGAAAGGCGCGACATGCGAAACCTCACCGTAAACCCTGCTCCCCAGCACACATCTGGCCGGTAACAAAACACGGCAATGAAATGCTTTAACGCCAGAGCTGCAGACGCCAGCGTGAGCACACCAAAAATGCCGTAGTAGAACGCCGCAGGAAGGAACAGGAAGCAGACCAACACAATGAGCAGCAGCGTAACTTTGAATCGCTGATCCCGAGTCGTTTCGTTCATGGCGTACAGCCTCAGTAGTGCAGGCCGAGCGCCTCCAACAGTCAAGAGAGAAGCAGGTCGCGGTTCCGAGGCGAGTTGACTCAAATTAAAAGACACCGGGAGGAGAAGTTGAGGGGAGGCAAGAAAGGGTCGTTGACTCATGGAAAAAAGACACCGGGGATCGGTGTAGATGAACATGAGCAAAGAACTGAA